>Ga0209367_1001819_pt1 | contig 27172 bp, 17 predicted proteins | sample WorMetLIZISLAND2_FD_187412 | JGI IMG/M metagenome (GOLD analysis project Ga0209367, IMG submission 187412) | Marine gutless worms symbiont microbial communities from Max Planck institute for Marine Microbiology, Germany - Olavius geniculatus... ... | reverse complement strand
CCGGTTTTTTTTTGAGACACAGTGTATATATATAAACAAATATAGGCCTCTGCGAAAATACAAGTATGCATACGATATTTTCTAGAATAAATTGTAGGATTTCTGCTGAAATTGTTGTAGGTGAAATGGCTGGAGCAGCAGGTTAGCAAGCGTAGGGTCAAACGTGATGCAGGGGCACATTCGTCTAATGATCCACGGTGGCCTAGACCTGATGCTGGGGCACGTATGTTCAATGATCCACTGTGGCCTAAACAGTGGTACTTGGTAAGTTGGATTACTGTATCAGTATATTGTGTGTGGTAATTCCTGTTTGTATTTCCTAGGTTCACCACAGCTTTATGTCAAACTTGTGATTTTGCCTCATATCAAGGCTTAGTTTGTGCCACTGCCATTAAGTATGGTGTACCAGTGCTAATTTTTGAGGCAGTATTCCTTTACCAACTGGTTTTGTTGTCACAGTGGCAATGTGCTGTGGAGCCTGTGTGGCTGATTTTGTTAAAAATTTGAACCAGAGTATTGGAAGTTATTTCGGTAGTTGCATTTACTATGTGTAAAATGTCAGAATGCACCAAAACTTGTGTTTGTCCAGGGCATGGTGGGATAGCTTATAGTTCTACTTGGGCTTTCTAGTCCGCTCGTAGGGGATTTTTTCTCATTTTTTTAATTTCATTGCTTATAATATCTCATTTTCGTCACCAGAAGTGCTTTGATTTCATGTACCGCCACTGTTTTTTTTACAAATGAAGTATTGTACTGACTAACAGTACAGAGTACACATATTTTGTAGCATTCTGAAAGAAGCAAACAGTGCTGTGAGTGTTGTAGCAGTTGGTCGTGTTTTACTGCATTGATCGGTAGTTGATTGAGTGGGAATGCTGACTGTTGTCAGCATCGCGTCGGTGGCTTGGACATGAACGTTGTTGATGTGTATCGACGCTGGGGTATCACTGGTCGAGGCACCGTTGTGTCGATCCTTGATGATGGCATTGAGAAAGACCACCCAGACCTCAGCAAGAACTATGTATTATATCGCATGCTTTGACTCTAGAATAGATAGTTGACTATATCTTTGTAGATTTTATAAATAAATAAGAACACGACTGATTGTTCATAAATGTGCCACTATTGGGGTTGTTGTGACTGACTGAAAATGCGTTCGTTTCTGATGGTCTAATTATGCCGTGGTCTGATGTATAGGTGTAGTGCGTATAATATTCTCACGACCATGCTTACTTACTTTGTTGGCTTTTTTGCAAAATATTGATGAAAAAATGTATTAAGTGCATTAGAGATTTTTATGAGCATGAGTGAGACACCTATTTTTTGATAACTTTTCATTTATTTGTGTTGTGCGTTCCACTTTAGCACTTTGGCTGTAATTAGGCCCGTGGCTGCAGCAGACAACGAGTCAGCCTATTTTGTGCTTTTAGCTCTAGGTTGAGCATGGCAGTGCGAGGCAGAGCGAGTTTATACCAGGAAATTCCCACTTATCTGATGTGAACTACATTGCTACTAGCCAGCTGCTTTCTGTGACAGCATTTTGCATGTGGAAGTTGCTAGTTTGGAAGTAGTTTGTTGCAACGTAGCCTTAATTTCAAACTAACTTACTATGTTGTTATGCATACCACACTGGAATTGTATAATTCTGATAGTTGTGATGTGCACTTTGTGCTGTGTGAAGCATTTGAAATGTGAAAGATGACGTGAGTGACAGTGAAATAATGACTGATGTGTGAACATGCATGTGCCCAGGATCCCGGTGCGAGTTATGATGTGAATGCGCACGACTCGGATCCACAGCCGCGTTATGATATCACTAATGAAAACAGGTCGGTGATGTACAGGACTGATGTATTGTACACCGGTCGCTTGCTGATGTGTGTACATCATGTGCACAGCAGCATGTTAGTGTACACTTTCTACTCATTTGTTAATTGACCAGAGTGTCAAGTTTGCCATTCTCCTGTCACCAAAAGTTTGTTTTGATAGACTGCACCTGCACATCGGAGATATTTTGGAGTTGGTATGTTCAACATATCAACAACCTGATCACACGAGTCTCTCATCCCTTTAGGGTAGGTAAATCAAGTACTAGTGTGTCTCGCTAGGGTTAAGTCAGGGCATGGTTACCAAGCCTTTTTGGACAGATTCCATTTCCAATATGCCCCCACTGCAGAAGTGGAGAGGAAACAGAGCGAACATTTGCTTATTTTCTCCCCAAAGTGGGCAATAGAACGGCAGCAGTATTTCGGTGACTCCATCAATCTATCAGATGTGTTCCTGAATGGTGACCACCTGGTGGAATTCCTCATCTCTTCGGGGCATCTGCCCTCCCCCCATATAGCCAGCTACTAGTGGGCTCGGCATGCCAACAACAACAAGGTAACAGACCTAACACCGTGTGATCCATATGGCAGGTTACACTACCTAGCTCTGCACTTGGTTTCCTATAAAGACAGCCTATAATGGTGTCAGTACATTTGTTTGCCATGTGTTGTAATGTGAATATTTTTTATGCTGTTCATGTCAGGCATGGTACGAGGTGTGCCGGTGAGGTGGCAGCGCAGGCAAACAATAGCATCTGCAGTACAGGCGTTGCCTATGAAGCTGGCATCGGCGGTGAGTCACTGTGTGATTTTAGTCGGAAGAATTAGGATCTTTGGCTTTCACTATTGTCTTTGTAGCTTATTGGCACAGTGTGCAATGAGTCTAGTTTTTGGCCAGGCTTTGGTTCAGTCTTTAAATAGTCTGAATAAACTGTTTCTGAATTGTTAGCATATGTTTATTGAGATGATATTCTTGGACAGGCATGCAGGTTTGATGATGCCCTGACCATTAATGCCTCTGAGGCTGCAGTGTGTATTTCGCTTTACAGATACGCATATTTAATTAGCTACATGAATTTGTCATATTGCAGTTTTTATTCACTGTTTTGTTATTGTTTTTGTGACCACTGTTGCTTTTGTCTAGATGATTTCTGTTTGCTGCTAGATGTCAAACTAAGTGGCTGATTGGTTGGTAAAAGGGAGTGTTTAACTCTTTATACGAAATTTATCTGAGAGCTGTGGAGCATCACCTGCCACATGGCATCACACACCTGACACAGGTGAATGTCAAGCATTTTGCTAGTACTTGATTTACTGACCTAGAATGGATGGAAGGCTGAGTTGACCTGGCTAGTTGGTTTACCTGTCCATAGATAGTTACCCGTCTAGGTTCTAACTGGGCCTGGCATAGGAGAGCTAGATTGATTGGACCAGCCTTTTTGTGATCCCATGTGGGTACGTGTGTTGGCCGTCAGGTGTGCGTATGTTGGACGGGGACGTGACTGATGTAGTGGAGGCCAAATCCATCAGCTTGAACCCTCAGCACATTGACATCTACAGTGCTTCGTGGGGTCCCGATGACGATGGAAAGACCGTCGATGGTCCTGGGGTGCTCGCAAACAAAGCTTTCTACGATGGCATCACCAAGGTTGCCTGTGTGTTGGCTTAGCAGTAGATGTTTGAAACCGACTATTATTTATTTGTTATTTTTTATTTATTACTTGATGACCTGTGTAAAAAAGATTGCTTGCAACTGCTGGAATATTGTATTTTTTGCATTTTTAAGCAGCTAGAACAAATGAAGTTGTCGGCTTGGTGCTAATATAATATGCAGCTGTCCACCCGGCTATGCTTACTTGCAACCCTAACCTTGACCTGTCCTCTGACAGGTTGCCGCCTGTCCTCCAGTAGACAGCATTATCACAGTGATGTCTGTCTGGAGGATAACAGGGAAGATTATTAGAACTACCATTATGTTAATTACATATGCATGCGTATAATGAAATTCTTACAATTTTGCATTTTGTGTTTTGTGTTTCTGTAAAGGTTAAATTTGCTCTTCCGATATTATGTGTTTATGTGCATTCCGCCTGGAAAGGCTGTTTCCGAAATGACCTGTACTGTGTCGGGTGGGACGTTAAACCCTACTCACTCACTCACTCTGATCTTTTGGACTGAAAATTGGCACACCAATTACTTCTACCCTCGGTACATTCAGACCAATTTTGGTTTTTGCTGCAATTTTTAATTTTCAAGTTATGGGATGGACAAATGGATGGACAAGACCTTAATGCTGCAGATTTTCCAGATAGAACGGGTGCCTTTAGTCGAGGCTATATGAGCATGCTTGCCGGTACGTGCTGCTGCAGTCTTTGCACTTGGTGCATTTTTGACAACCCTAATGCTGACCTTTTACCTCTTGAAGTAGAGATTTTATCTATGACCAAACAACAATACACATATCTCCACAACTTGCTACAGTTCCGGACCACTCTATGACACCAGCGCTCCGGCAAACACTGTTTGCTGCCATGCTGCCCAGCAGTTTGGAACTTACTACCCTTCAACCTGTTCGACGATTTTAACACTGTTTTTATCAGCTTTCATAAAGGACCTGAAGATGCAATTTTGTTGAGTGTATTTTACTTACTCAGTAGGCACATAACATTTTTTCATGCCTGTGTCTTATTTTAACAGACATATGGCACATCATCAGCTGTCTAAAAATAATGTTAATAATAATAAGGATATCATTTATTTTGCATCGAGGTACATTGAATGTGTTTGGTGTGCTCAGGGTCGTGGTGGCCTCGGCTCAATCTTTGTCTGGGCGTCAGGTAATGGAGGTCGTAATGGTGATAGCTGTAGTTGTGACGGCTACACAAACAGTATCTACACACTGTCAATCAGCAGTGCCTCGGAGAATGGCCTCGTGCCTTGGTACTCAGAGGCCTGTGCCTCTACGCTGGCCACGACATACAGCAGTGGGAGCTCCTCTGAACGACAAATTGTATGTCTCCTTTGTCTCCTGTGCATCCATTCTGTATTCTGTCGAATCCTTACTAATAGCCTGTGCACTCTGTCTACGTGTAAGCATTTTACATGTCGCTGCACTGTGTGGGCACAACATTCTATATGTCTACCATATTTAAAAGTTGAGCATTTATCAGCGTATCATGCATCATTGTATCGGCCGAAAATGATTATCGCATATCAAATGCCTGTTGCTGTATCTACTTTATGAGGTGCTATAGTGATACACTTAGTCAAAAATCCAACAATAGAATTCTATTAATCATTGGAAATTTGGAACATTCTGTGACATGGTTAATCATTAATTTTCTCTGCTATAGTTTTAGCGTGAATGTGCATGCTGGTGTGTCAGATGACAACCGACCTACGTCACCTGTGCACAGAGACCCACACCGGTACTTCAGCTAGTGCTCCGCTCGCCGCTGGTATCTGTGCTCTTGCGCTACATGCTAAGTGAGTCTCACTCTCTACGTAATGTGATATTAGTGCATAGAAGAATGCCATTTTCTCAGACAAATTGGTCAAACACAGAGTGCACTGTGCCTTTGAGTTGATAATGATGTTGCGGTTGTGGTTGTTGTTTTTTTGCTTTTGTTATTGCTGTTGTTGATGTTGTTTTCTGTTCTTGTCTTGTACCGGTCGTAGCACTAATTACTGTTCGCGGTAGCAGCATCAGTCTAATTGGTTTCAGCTGAGTTTATGTTTATCTCTCAACACTATAACTCATGACTTGATCAATATATGCGTAAACATGTATCTCAATAGCTTCTAGGACCCTGTTGAATTTCAAAGCATACTCAGAGATCAGTGTTGCATGGTTTATTGTGTGTTTTTATATGCTTCGGAACTGTGTAGAAATGATTGCTCTTATTGTCGTTGTTTGCAGTCCACAGTTGACATGGAGAGACGCGGTGCATTGTTGTAGTGCCATGTGAACTTCCAAACCGATGACTGGTAGTAGTATTTGGTTGTAGTTTTGTAGTTGTAATTGTGTGGTAGTGGTTGTTGTTGTTGTTTGCTTTGCAGTCCGAAGTTGACCTGGAGAGACATGCAGTACATCGTTGTAATGACAGCCCGGCATGTGAACCTTCAGACCGATGACTGGGTTGTTAATGCCATCGGACGTAAAGGTACAGCTGTCGTGAATGCACTAGACTTTTGCATTTTTTTCTCTTTCTCTGTCTCTCAAGATCCTACACTGGACATATGATATGATATGGTGTGATATGATATTATGTGATAAATGATTTGCGCCGGTAATTTGACAGGCAAAACAGCTAAAACTGTTGAAACAGAACTAAAACTAGAAATTCGAGGCAAAGCCCAACGTGAGTCCATTTGGCGCCATAAGTCCTATTGGGGGAAAAATTTATGTTGTTGAATTTCCCATCTTAGCAATTTAGCAAAGTCACATGGCTTGAACTCATATGCCTTAGCATATGCAGAATGCATATTGTCGACTTAGAGTGGGTCAACATGTGCACCTATAACTTTTTTGTTAGTGGACCAAAGTTCATCTAATTTTTTTTGTTCAATGCAGGAAGAATTGCGATTGATAATGCCATTTTCTACTTGTCGATATCTGTTTCTGTATGGGTTACAGAGATATTTGTGGTCAAAGTCGGACACCTAGCAGCACGTCAAATGGCAAAGTTTTGTTGGGCTGTTCACGATACACCTAAAGTTATAGGCACACATTCTGTGAATTGAGCTAATTTTTTTATCCCATTTGAAAAAAATTGTAAGGGGAACCCTTATCATCGGTGGGGTGTGTGCTAGCAAGACTTGGTCATTTTCTACCGCATGTAAAAATTTTGGAGCGGAGCACTTCTTAGGGGCCGAAATATGGTCTTCCTAAAAAGTTGATTTGGGTGGGTATGGTTCCACTTCTAGACCCATGTAGTTAGTGGATTAAAGTTCACCTGACTTTTTTGCGGAACCTGGGAGGAACCACGGTAGATCGTATTCTTGTTCAATTTTTGCATTCGTTCCAGAGATATTTGCTGCCAAAGTTTGAAGTCGTCTAAAATCAGGCCAAATTTTGCATGTTTTTTTGCCTCTAATTTTTGGGGGGAAACTTCCCCCCCCCCCAAAAAAAAATGGACTGGGATTATAAAATCCGGCCTACTAATTATTATTATGCAAAATTTCACACCGATCGGCCGATGGAGCTGGGAGATCTTGCGTTGAAATAAATAAAAAAAATTTTAAACATCTGTGGTAAAACAAGTTCGTTCCAAAAAGTATGGTTTCTGGGCAGTGCCGGCAGACTAAAGAGAGAAATGGAAAAGTACTGTTATGTCAAAAAATCAGGAACAGATAGAATCCTTCAATGCTTTTATTCCATTGGCTGGAAACAAAGAGGACACCTGAGTGTGGTTTCTTGTGCTCCTGTATTTTATAGAAGCTTAACTTATAGAAATGTAACATAAAAAATAGTATGCAATGTTGTCACTGCTGTACGAGTTAATATTTATGCAGTTTGATTGGTTGACTATAGCATAATTTATTTATGAAAATTGCTTAATTAATTCTACTCGGTGCGTCCTTGTTGAGATGTGTATTTTAATTTTGCATTTTTCTATTTCACTGAACACTCTTGGAGTGTTTAACAGCATTGTTTAGTGGTAAGTTGCAGAAGAATTTACTGTTGATGATTGCATTCAGTGTAGCTATATGTATTTTTGTAAACTCGTGTATTCAGTAAATCAAAACTGTTTCATTAATTAATAAGCTGCAGTACTGATTTTGGCCATCTATCTGTCTATTGGCTTGTAACAGTGCAATCTATAAGTGAGTATAAGCATTGTGAGACAGCATTTTTGTGGCTGTGTCTGTATCTTGTCGTTATGTCAGCAACAACGTCTGTGCAGCACAAGCCATGTCACTTACCAGTTTGTCTGTCTGTCTCATGTAGGCTTGTAACTGAAAAGGCCATGTTACTGAAGAATTTTGTGTTGACGGCTGCAGTCAGCATAGCTCCAATGTGTCTGCCATGTGCTGTCTTGCAGTAAGTCATCACTTCGGCTATGGAATGATGGACGCTGCGGCAATGGTGGAACTTGCATTGAACTGGACTCGTCTGCCAGACCAACATCGTTGCCAAGTTGACAATCTGTCTCTGAAAAGGTATTATTGGCTCACGAAGATGCGAGCTATAAGCAACCCTTATCACCGGGCATCATGTCTGTGGCTGTCTGCATCTGTTAACTGTATGCAGCATGGCTTGTGCTGGTGCTGTATTGGCAGCATCTGTGCTATATTGCAAAGCTTGCGAAGTTGCTAGCCATTCATTTGTATTAATTTATTACCTTAGTGTATACAAGAATGTACACAGTATAGTGTAATGTAAATAGACTGTACAACTTTTAAAAAGTTTATGGACTGCACTGTATATCAATAAACATGTCAGTTGAACTTCAACTATAGATACAAGACAAGAAAAAAAATTAGAATTGTTTGATAGCTTAACATAGTCATCTGTCAGCTTGTTTATCTTTTGTATTACTTTTTAAGGGTTTTTTTCTGCATTAGGTTAGCTAAGGTGATAAAATTTTGCATCAGTTGTTTTCTTCATTGGTGGTGTAGTGGTCTTGTGTCAGAATGTCAGACTTACAAAGTCTCTGGTTCAGCATTGGTCTTTTGCATTGCAAGCAAATTTTTGCAAATTGCCAACTCGGCCTTCCACTGTCAGCGGATGGAATTACTGCCAAGAGTTTCATTAAGAGATTAATTTAATTAAGAGGCTCAATGCGGTGAAAAGGCACAGAGAAGCCGAAATTGGCATGAACATTCCTGCATGCCAAGTTTTAGTTTAAAACTTAGGTTTAGGATTGCTCAGTGAAGTGTACATTTAGGCTGATGGCCACACAATTTTTGCTTAGTGCCGACATATTTTTCCAGTTCATTTAATATGATAATATACACTGTGTCCAAAAAAAGGATTTCTGTCATTTTTGGTTGTAACTTGAAGAAGAAGTAGCAGATTTTGATAATTTTTGGTACAAATATTGCTGACACAACTGGCATCAAATGACTGTTTAAGTTCTTACGTATTCCAACATGTGTTTCTACACTGCCCGGAGAAAATGGAACACATGAAATACGCATAGCAATTAACAAAATGCATCAAACAACATCCCCAGCGTTGTCGAAATTTGGTCAATCTTTTTCACGGGGATTTTTTGGACACAGTGTAGAAGTGAGAGTGTGGCTGGCTGTCAGGGGTTTGGGTCCAAATTCGGCAGCAGACGTGGTGCTGCAGACGCACGGTTGCTCTGGGCATAATAACGCTGTGCGGTCATTGGAACATGTACAAGTGATGGTTACACTGAGTGCTTCTCAGCGTGGTAAGGTGGAGCTTGCACTGACGTCACCGAGCGGCACTCGGCAGATAATGCTGGCACGGCGTCACGTTGACACATCGTACCAGGGTCTTAATCGCTGGGTGCTCATGACCGTTCACTGCTGGGGTGAGGATCCTCGTGGTAACTGGACCCTGACCATCTCAACCACCTCCACTTCAGGTACCAAGTGTCAACAGAGAATTGTAGAAAAATCTGCGTCACTAATCATGTTTTTGACTTAACAGTTAACATTTGCAAACATTGACATTTCTTTGGTCTTCGGTTTCCAAATCCTGGTCACCTGCAGGTTCCGCAGATCAGAATGACATTGTACGGAAGTTGTGCATTTGAACATGCCTGTCTCTATACTTGGAACGTTCTTATCTCAAAACCAGCAGACACTTTTTATGTACTTTTAGACGTCATTTTAGACATTTGTTTTCTTCTTCTTTTTAATGTCACACCAATGCAGTCGAGGTTTTTTCTACAGCTAATGCAGTGTATGGATGATCTGTTTACTTGCAGTGTTGCACTGTCTGCTGTGGTTGCAGCTGAGCTGACAAGCTGGTCTTTAATCCTGTTTGGCACTGCGTCACGTCCGCAATATCTTGCCGACTATCTCTCATCAAAGTATCCTACGACGGCTCGCGTGGGGGAACGGTCACTGACATCAATTTCACGTCATTCATCTTCCAGTGATACAGCTGCTCAACATCGTAATGTTAGCATCACTGCTGAGAGCACCGTCACACATAGTACTGAGTCGACGTCTGCTGGCACAAGTGAGTAAGATTTATCTGGTAGTTAATATGCATACTTTATTGCAACATGCCATACAGCATGTTGCTTTTCTAAACATGATGTACACTTTGTTGATTCTTGTTATTTACATTTCATACTATTATGACAAAATGGCTAGTCCTTGGAACTAGTTGATAAGGCCTTATTTACGACTGGCTGGCTTAGTGGTTTAAAATACTAGGCCGCTAAGCTAACGACTAGTTAGACCGCTAAGTTAGCCACTAACTGACAAATTTGCATAACTTGCATATCTGATAGTTCACTAACCATCAGTTAAGTTCTCACCAGCTTTAATGGCTGACTTTGGCCAATTACCTATACATCGATTGACTAACTGCTTGTGGCATAAAAGTTGTATTTTGTCTGATTATTACGAATTATGTGATACTATAGAATGACTTTGTGGCACAGCAACGCATTCAAAACACAGGAGGAGACGTTTGCTACTTTATCTGATGTCGTAGCAAATATAACTGTTAGAATAGTGTCAAGTAATTCATTTGTCATGTTATGATCTGTGGTAAAGTTTATTATGCTGTATTGTGTGTTGCAGTAAGATGTCCAGCTGGTCGGTATTTGCTGAACAGAGTCTGCTATGTAAACTGTCCTCTGGCGTATTATGCCGCTAATGTTACATCATCATCAGTGACTGCGAGTCAGCCAATGACTGTCATTGGCATTTGCTCACGATGTAACTCAATTAGTGTCTGCGCCGATCTGCTGCGAATTTTACTGATAGTTGTTGGCATTGTCAGCAGTGTTGCCATTTTCGTTACTGTCGTGGTGTTTGCATGCACCCGCGGTGTATGTCGTCGCCAGCCAACGGACGCCAGCGTCAAGAGCATTGCCACCGATCGATTACATTCCCCGCGTTACATCACCAATGGACACATCCTGTCTGGCCTTTCGACAAGGCCACTGCTTGCTGCAGATTCCGACTCGGAGTTTTCTGACGAGAGTGAAATGCCGTCGGACTCTGCCACCAATGCCAACAACGTCTAAGTCATTTCCAATCGGTTCATTTATAGGTGATTTTGATTTTAAGAGATTGGGTGAGGTCAAGTTTGGCTGAGACTTTGGTCTCCTAGATTTGACATCATGATGTCAATTTGGTCTTGACTTTGGACTTGACTTTGGTCTTAAGTCAGAAGTCACGACCCAAGTCAAGATGTTAGTCTTAAGACTAGTCTTAGACCAAAGTCTTGGCAAAATTCGACCTACTCATTGGCTCAAAACGTGTACTAAGAGATGGTGGATGCCAGAGTATATTTTCTACCATTGCCCCTGGCCAAGCTATGTGCCATGTTGGAGAGAGTGTGATATCAGCTAGGGATACCGGTTATGTGCATGAATATGGTATGTAAACATTTGATCACAGCAGATATAGCATATTTTTTTCAAAATCCACATCTCACATATTTAGCAGCACATGCAGGAATAATGGAATATGCACTATTTGCATGTTTTCCATATTTCCACACATGCACTTATCTTTTTTGGTGCAAAGTCTAAAAGTGCAAACAGTTTTTGCATTTTATTTTGTAATTTTTCAACATAAAAGAGATTTGCCTCGTGCGTACAGTATGTGCATGTGTATGCTGTGCATTCTAGCATGAAAATATTTTCACAAATTGCAAATATCTTTGCAAATATTTTACATTAAAATGTAGCACATGTTTCAGGACAGATTTCTGCTGTGAACCGGTGTTCCTAATCAGCTGTGCTAGCTTCTGTGATGATCCGTTGATGCTGCCATTGCGTCTCTTATGTAATGTTGATCCATGTCAGTATTTGCATTGCCACACCATCATGTACCTTATCAGTAGTTCTATCCTTCGTCTTATCATATTTCACTGAGTGTGGTCTTGTGTACTTGTGTCTCTGTTTTCCAGTTGGTTGTTGTCATTGTGATTTGTGATAGTCTAATGATGTACGGTGGATTTTGTCGTTTCAAGTTTCGAAATGTTGATTTTTTTCAAGTGAGGAAAATTGTTAGAGCATTTTCCAACTTTTTTGTCGTAAATAATTCGTTTAACATTTGGGTTATACCTAGGCACTTTTGCACAGCTTGTTTATTACTAGCAGTGTTCTGCAGCCATCAACAGTGGAGTTAGTACGTTTGATGTGCAGTTTTGATGTCTACCAGCATATACAAAAGCTGTTACCCATGCATACTTGACTGATGGATTATTTATGAGTTTTACTTGTCTGTTTTTATGTCATTCACAGGTCTCTGTGACTCTGGGATAGATTGCCGTGTTTGCGGATACTGTTTTACCGATGATATTATGGGTAGAAGGGAGATGTGATTGCTTCAGTGGCTAATGTGACCATGGTGTAAAAGCTAAGTTTGTGCAATATTGTAAATTTTAGCTTGCGCTTTTTATCAGTAATTTCAAGCTTCTTGAATTGAGATCATGTAGTCTTTAATTCTCTCAGCAGTTATTTTATATAAAAACTAAACATTACTGACATAATTTGGTCCATCGCAGGCCTTGCCTTATCTTGCTGTTTATCTGTTGGTCCAGTTCCATTGAAAATTCTTTCTAGACCCAACAGATTTAGTAATTTTTGCTTATTGTTGTCATGTAACTTGTTATAACAGTGACTGCAGCATAGCATCATTTGTTGTGTTAATTTATGCACGTGTTTATTTATTCAGACAAGTGCACTAAGTTGTGATGTTAACTCTGGGGTGCACTAGTTATGTGAAGGGGAGGGGAGAAGTGGGTATATATTTCAGATGTGCATTGGTGCAACCCCTTCCTGCCCCTGTAGCCTTAAAAACTGGTTCAGTCAAACAGTGATTGCATTTTCGACCCATAGTGCATCCAAAAACTATATTTTTTGACAAATTTTTGACAAAATTTTCTAATATTGCATGCCAATGTGGATGGTCCACATGCAGTGCCCGCTAATGCACCTCTGCATTGACTTGTAGTTATACATGTATTACCCGACATTTCTGCTTGCTTTGGTGGCATTTATTTCATTGTTCGTTTGATGATGTTTCCTGGACTGCTGTGAAGTTCGTAGTTCTGCCTGCATCTGTCCATATGCTGGCCCTGGAGCAAGATGCTTGTTGCGTTGAATATCAGCTGAATATATGAATGATGCAGTTTACGAGGGCCATTCAAAACGTTTGTAGTCTCACACAGTTAACCAAATGATATGTACATCGTATTAGGTCTCTTTTCAGCTTTCTCCTCCAAGTTTGATGCATTGTTTCTCCAAAGCTCAAATTTCTAGTTGTAGCAGAATTGTTGATCTTGGCCATTTGCCATGCAGATTGAGTTCTTCCTCTTGAGCAAATTGGATCTATTCGTGAATTTCCTCTATAGCTCAGTTATAGCCCAGTAATGTGCTGTGCAGTATTTTACTGCCAAAATGGTAATAACGAATGATATGCAGTCAGTGACAAAGGGGCCCCTAGTGACCATCTCTGTCGGTCTACAAACTCTCTTAACACCTTTTTGTATGATAACTGATCATGAGATGACAGTCTGCTTCTTGCAAACTAGCTGTTTAATACCATGCTGTAGTGACTGGCTTAGGTTAGTACATACATTATCTGTTGTATTGTACACTGTGTCCCAATAAAAAAACATCCCCAACATTTTCAATTGTAACTTGAAAACAAATAATCAGATTTTAATAGTTTTTGGCGGAAATATTTCTGAGACAACTGGCCATCAAACAATCGTTTAATTTTCCACCTACTCAAAGTCTGCTTCTGCAGTACCTGGGTAAAAGAGACTAACAAAGTGTGCCATTTGTATCCAAAGCAGAAGCATCACTTAATCAAAATAACACAGAAACATATTTTGTTTACATTTCCACCACTTAGGCTAACAGTTTATAAATTTTGCTTGTTTTTGCAACAGTCTGGAATAAAAAAAAATGTTTCAAATGTCAGCCCACTTGTGAATACAGGCATCAAGACGGTTTCTTTGTTCGTTCTGAGCATTGTGAATAATGTTCTGCACCAGATCAATCCAGATTTCACTAGCCGCTTCTTGAATTCATAAACATTTTTTAATGTTATTTGGTATACGCACTGCTGAATGACAGTTAAACCGACTCGCAGTTGTGGCTTGCAGATCTGAAGATAGGAAATTTTTACTGACTTTTTGTTCATTTCGCTGCATATTTTGCCTGCTTTGTTTTTTTCCAGATAGTGCAGAAGCATACATTGGGTGATGCAGGAACTTGAACTGTCTTTGATAGCCAGCAATGTCAAAAACATACCTATGAAAAGTTATTAATATCTGGTGATTCTGCTTCAAGTCATACTCGATAATGTCTGAGATGTTTTTTGGTTTTTTTTGTATATTTCAACCCATATTTTGCTTGTTTTTGAATTTTCCAGGTGATGGAGACACAGATGTTGGGTTAGGTGGGAAATTGAAAAATCATTTGATGGCAAGTTGAGTTAGGAACATTGGTCCAAAAATTATTAGCATTGCTTAATTTTTCTTCAAGTTAAAATTGAAAATGTTGGGGATGTTTTGTATTGGCTCACAGTGTATATGGTTGTTCTTATTGTTAAATGTATAAATAGTGTCTTTGGCCTTAGGTCTGTCATGTTAGCAGCTGTTATGCAGTTGCAGTGATGAGAAGTGATGGACCTCTAAATTTGCTCAATTCCATGGAATTTCTGTGTTTACATAGAATTTTGCTGAATTTGGCATCGGTTGGACATGACTGAATGCGTTTATTTTCCATCGACTTACTACTTCAGTCAGCAAAACTCCACTCCAGCAAAAAAAATTATTTACACTACTAATGAGGTGTAAACCCTAATCGTTGAACTTTTGATACATAGGACAGACATTTTAATATTTTAAAGAATTTAAAAACGTTTTAATTTAGTTAATAAATAAAAAGCTACAGAATTCAGAAAATTTGCCACAGATTTGCACGGTGAGTCATGAAATTTGGCAGACTGCTTGCGGAATTTGGAGAAGTTTAATACGAGAAAACTGGTCCAGTGGTCCTTATGAGTAAAGTGGAAATACATGCTTAGGATCCTGATGACAAATTTATAGTTCAAGAAAATGTTACTGAGTGAAAGTTGAATTTCAAAATTTTTCATTTTATCTTGCTTTTTTACAGGTTAATCCAAAATCAAATCTCGAGTTCGTAAGTTCCATATAAAATATACCCATTTATTGTGCTTTTATTTTTTGCCAAACGAAAATCCTGTTTTTTTGTCAGAAAGTGTAATAATTCATGTACACTTTCACTTTACTACTCCTGTATTTGAGTGTTAACATATAATACCAACTTATTAGCAGAGCTTGTTGGGTACATGTTGTGAAAATTTGTTGCAATTTTTTGTTTTTTCGTACTTAAATATTCCCAATGTATCGTGATCAGCTGTACTTGAAATTGACATTAAATTGTGCAAGTTCAGCCTTTCTGTTAATCATATTAACTTTTGTTAATTTATTATTTTTTGGAATAAGTCACAAGTTGGATTTTCGTAGTGCTGATAAGAATCTGCCGAGATGTTATATTGTCATTTTACTGTCGCGAAATATTTTTGTACGTTGCATGTATGCAGCCTGCTGAAGTTGTTCTGCTAGTTGATCCGTGCACATTGTTATTTGGTTCATACCAGCTGCTCCGCTACATTGTAAACTGTTAATAAAATATTTTGTGTCAACCAAAGCTGTCATTGTTTGCATATTTTCAGGCTCAGCAAAGGCGAATAGACATTAGCCTAAAAATTTTGTGTGTTTTCGGTTGCTGTCCATCTCTAAAAAAGCCGGCACCCCTCATATTTTTATTGGACCCTTATTTTTTGCAGTTTTTGTTTGCTTTCAAAGTTTTGCTGAAAAACTATTTGTAGCTAGTCAGTCATGCTGCTACTTTAGTTTGCATGGGTACACTATTCAGTGTGTAATATGTTTTATGAATCATTGTGTAATGTTACATGACATGCATCGTGACGTCCGGTTCACCGTAGAGAACGTAGACGACGTCGATATTTGTGACGAGATTTTCCAACAGAAACCAGCTGACGCTGTAATCGGCGACGAACGTCGGACACAGCACGACGACCGTGCAGCGACTTGACGCCAGCAAAGATAAATACCCCTCCGATCGCCATACAGCCATGAAGAAATTTGATGTCGCTCTCTCTGGACAGTGTGACCAGGCGAATGAGTCTGATTCAGATGCGTCCAAGTCGGTGAATGGTGAAGTTGATACAGATGGAAGAGAAGGTAAGAGTTGAGAACGAAACAGCCCGTGTAGCAGTAGTGAGTTGGACCGCGCGACATACCTACATTGATGATCTTGAACGACGCTGAAATCCGGAAAGTGAGTTTTTAGTAATTTTTTTCGCGATTTCAAGCTACGACCCATATTTCAACAGTAGATTGTGCCGAAATTACTGGAGATGGACCAGGACAACTTGCACACGAAATTTACAGCATAAAAACGTAGATTTTAACTCTGAGTTTTGACCTCTTAAGTTTAAGGAGTCCTTCGCGCGCAGGCGTTAAAATTTGTATACTCTTCCTTTCAAAGTGCATTGTTATTGTATTGCAAGTTGTACACTTGGTGGTAGCACCGACGCTGTCGCGCGTTAGGTAAGCTTTGCTCAGATTAATTGTTATATCTTCTGGAAGTTAATTTCACAAATTACAACCTTTAAAAGTTATTGCCTTAGAAACAAGATAAAGATTAAGACTAGGCCTGACATGTCAGTCACGTTTAGCTAAATACAAAACACTTAAATGAACTAAGCAATAGCTACCTTTCCGAATAAACAATGTGTCGGAACTCGGAACATAGCACACTACAACAAAAAGCAAGCCACTACGTTTTAATAAGAACTTAATAAATTTTGAGCGTTTCTACGCGCGACACTTAATGCTTCCCGCGTCTTAGCCATCTTCGAGGTGTCTCTACGTTCGTCCGTGCTTGTCTATCTGTCTGTCAGTTACACCCTTGAGCCCTATGGAAACGGTGCAAGCTAAAATTACGAAATCTTTCCTATGGGCTGCCCCAAAGACTAGTTCTTCGTGAGGAAATTTTGAACCCCTGGGTGAGGGGTTCTCGAACGAGAGAGTGAGAGGTGTACCCCCTTAAAAGTTCCCATTTTACCGCTAATGGCTCGTCTAGCGTAAAACGGTTGGATATAGGCACAGACATGATGCGTATCATAACAAGCACTAGTGACGAGCTTTATAAAGCTATTAACGTCGATGACGTTGAACGACCTTGAACCCCCAAAATAAGAGTTTAAGTGAATTTTTCACTAATTGGGGCAGCGACACACATTTTAAGAGTAAATTGCGCCGAAAAACCAAGACAACCTGCATATAAAATTTCCAACATTAAACGTAGATTTTAGCAATACAAGTCATGTTCTTCTGGCTTTTAGGAGCCCTGCGCAAGCGGGCGTCAAAGAAGGGTATTCATCTAAATAGTAGTTGTTTTACCGCTATTGGCTCTTGTAGCGTGAAAAACGGTTGCAGATAAGCACAAACATGCTGCTCATCATAACAAGCACTATAGTGACGAGCTTTTTAGCGGTGTCGACACCGATGACCTTGAATGACCTTAAACACCCAAAATAGGAATTTTTAGTGTTTTTTTGCAATTTTTGGCTGCGGCGCACATTTTAAAAATAAATTGCGCCGAAATTACCAGAAATAGATATAGACAACCTGCGTACGAAATATTTGGCATAGAACATACATTTAACCATATGAGTTTCGACCCATTATAGGTTCAAGAATTCTTCCGTACGACGGCCTCAAATTTGGGTACTTAAAGACGCATCGTTATTTTGTTGCACGCTGTATAGGAGCCTACTGATTGCCTAGATGGCAGGACCAATGCTGTCGCGCGTCACGTTAGCTTTGTTTAAACTACTTGTTCAAAATTCTGTCAGTAACACAATCAGCAGTATATTTCGAGTAAAGTAACTAAAGTAACTGACAATAATTTAGTGTATGATACAAGATGAACTTGGGGGAGGGGGGTTAAGAGGTATAATTTATTTTAGAAGCTGAACTTCTGACCGCTGGGTTTGCACCTTCCCCTGCGGAACATCCCATGGACTTTCCTATATGCGTGATAGTGCGTAAATCATTCGTCCAGTGGCATGTCTACGCTTGCCCTGGACGAAGAAGACGTCTGTCGACATCTCATTTGGCAGGCGAGTCAGTATCCGCGGATTCTTGTCTAGGCGTAGCTGCTGCTGCTGCTGACTGTGCTGCATCATCAGACGGAGCCGTTTTCCGTCGTCGGTTGGGAATGGCCAACTTGAGCTGCCGCCAGAACCGTGCAATTCTGTGACGATCAGCTGGACCGAGCTTCGCTGCGTCATCGGTCATCACTTTCAGTGACCACGACCATATCAAACAGCGGCTGTTATTCATTGACGCTCTGATCGCCGGACCAAGCATCGTGACTTCCGGTTCACCGTAGAGAACGTAGACGACGTCGATATTTGTGACTAGATTTTCCAACAGAAACCAGCTAACGCTGTAATCGACGACGAACGTCGGACACAGCACGACGACCGTGCAGCGACTTGACGCCAGCAGAGGTTCAATCGCTCCAAGTTCACCTACATGCACACAGCAGCGCAATTTGCACTTGTTCCAACCAAATACTGCAATATTCTACCGTCTAAGTTTTTACTTTGGGTCTCTCCGTTTGTATGGAAGACAAATCAAACTCGAAAGTTATGGTCGGATTTGATGAATTTTTTTGGATGAGATGGGCGTGTCCTGACGAAGAGGTGATTGGATTTTCTTGCATGCGATCCGGATTCTTAGGCCTATTCCACGTCATCCAGGATTTTTACTACCGGGAGATAGTATGGCAAGCCGTTTTAGCATTAAATCCATATTCACAGATATCTGCAATTCTTTGCAGATATCTGCAATTCAATTAGAAATATCTGCATTTAATTAAAGATATCTTTATTAGAATTAGAGATATCTGTATTACAGTTTGAGATATCTTTAATTCAATTGCAGATATCCGTAGGCCTAATAAATACAGATAGAGCCTATCTATATTTTATTACAGATATCTACAACTATTATGCCTACAAAGCCGTCAATATAATGACTGTTAATTGTAGGCTAACTTACTTTGGCCTGGCGGCAGATCGAAAACATAGTCAAACACTTCGTACGGCGGATTGCTCTGTTTCGCCAGTTTTCTACGAATAGCGAATGCCAAACCGTTCGCGTCGTCTGAGACGGCGTGTAGCAGTAGAACATCGTGTTTTAGATCTGTTACAGCAAACAGTGCAATAGACCGCTGTTACACACTACGAATTTAGCCTATACACTGTGCACATTTTATTGGCTTTCTATGAATAGAATGAGGCTACAAACTGATAAAAATTTTTCTGTGCGACACAAGCAATTATTATTTCGTTTTATTTTGTCATCAACCAGATAATATAGTGCGTCGCGCAGTTACTAATTGTGTTCAGTTTCTTCTTACAAAAACGCGTTGTCAAGTTAGATGAATTAGATATGGAGCCTGCATATATGCAACAAAAGTATTTAATCGGCGTACAGAAATAACAATATGCTACTTCTGGTACTGAGTTAATCCAGCGCCGCTTGTGAAAGTGCAACGTAAAGGAAAGGTACAGTTACCTTCCGAGCTGGGTTTTGTTCGGCGTCGCGTCTTCACAAAAAGTTGGATGTGATGCCTCAGTGGCAGGAACACCGCCAACAAAAGCACGACCAACGCCAGCACACTGACCGACACTATATGCGAAATTCTCCATCTACTGCAGAGTATCTTAACGTCACTCTCTGTATACACACAGATGCACAGATAGGTATGCACCCACAACACCTTCGCGCTCACACTCCATTTACTTGATTTGTTGTACGAGTATAACATGTTATAGAGCAAACTGTGCGACAAATCCACACAAAAAAATCGAACGTCTGGAAAAAATCCGCAACATGTTGTGGGTCTGCAAATCCATAAAAAATCACATTCACAACATCCTGACATGTCGAAATGTCTGCAGCTTGTTGTAGGGCCCTACGACGTTTTGTCCAACAAACTCACCATAAATCAAAGCAATGGAGTTTGGGTTTTATGCAGCACAACGTGCGCTATATAGCATTGTCAAATCACCGGCAATTCGAAATTTTATACAAAACGTACGAAATGACACACAGTCGGACGAAAGCGAAAATGTTAATATTTGCTAACACGGTGATGTTGTATGCGGATTGCAGCATTGCATGTCAGTAAACTGTACACAGAATATGATTACCTGGTTTGAAGCGTACTAGCGTCTTGTTGGGATCATAACGTCTATTTGCCATCCAGCACTCGTAAGAGCCGCGATAATCGGATTCGATCAATTCTTTGATGTGTAATCTCGAAATCAGCTGGTCGCCGTCGTAACTAAAGAACATCAATATGCCCACGTTGTCTTATTTTTTGCACTGAAAATACCCGAGTATGTTAGGTTTATATATCGATGTACACCTTGTCTCAAAAAACGCATCTAATCTTAGGTCAGAAGTTAAACCAAATTATAACAAACTGACAATTTTTGACTTGCAGAACAAGTAAATTTTCAGCTTACAACAACCATCACATGCGTGGCAACGTGTTAAGAACTGTAGTAGGATCGTTAGTGATAGTTTTATTCCATATTTTCTTCTGTTTATCGGTGGCAATACAACATATTTGGCAAAGATATAGACAAGCGTTTGGTGACATGTTTCTACGTCACAACTACCCGTGGTACGAGTTTCCGACTCAGCTACAGTTTACGTTGTTTGGTTATCGGTGTAGACGCGTAGCAACGTGTTTCCGGAGATCGGGTCAAAATCGGACAAATTGAACGGATGCCGAATCCAGGCGATATCGCAGTAGTCGCAAGCCGCAAGATTGCCGAAGAATGCGCTGCAAGCAACGTCGACGCTTTGTCCCAATGACACCTCTATCTCCGTCACGGCTTGCGGTGGATTCATTCGTATTGGCGGACCGTCGTACGCAAAATCTACACAAGCAATCTCAACTTTTAAGAGAGAGACAGAAAACGACTTGCACTTCGGGAAAGTCGGGAAGTTGCAGACGAACGTCATGTCACGGGAAAGTTTAGACATGTCGAGGTAGTTCTAAAGACCCCGTGACAAGTCGGAGACAAGCTCGTTCGAATCGTTGTAATGAATCTAGAAACGGACACGACAAATGGTTAGTAGAGCACGGTAACCCGAGGGAAGAGCTACATTTTGAGTGTCAGAAAAATGTCGAAAAAGTTTCGTCCAAAATGCTAAATTTAGTTCTGCAAACCGTCCAATTCAAAAAAATTAAAGGCAAAATTAAAATTGTGAGTTGCAGCTTCTGTCACATTTCTGTCAAAAATTTTGGATGCCTGTCAGGAAATTGCAGCTTTCTGATCCGCTTACTTTTTTAACGCACGACGCCGCTGAGCAACATGATACATTCTTCGTCAATATCATTGATATTCGCAAAAGCTGACGAAATCCGAGATCGAGAAATGCGAAAAAGTATTTATAGAACGTCGCCAACTCGTTTATAACAAGACAGGGACAAGTTGGCGACATTACGGGAAGTCGGAGACGAATCTACGTAGAAGTAATTACGACTGATTTGTTACGAACGAACGTCTGGGAAAAATCAGTGTAGGCGAAATTTGAGCTTCACGACGCTAAAACCTGCAGTAATTTTCCGACCTTTAAGGACCAGCTTGACCTCGTTGCTGATGACGTCACCGGTGCGGTGTCCGTAGGCCACACATCTGTAGACGCCTTCGTGTTCCGGGCGCAGAGAATCGAGAATTGACGCTGTCTGATTATTTTCCGACAGACACCTTTGAACGCACCACACACACACAGGTATAGACAACGTCACGCACGCGTCATTTGTCCGACTGACTCAACATCATCGTCTATGCGTAGGCAATCAACTGGCTTACATGAGTAAGAGTGAGTGAGTATAGATTTAACGTCCCGCTCGACACTCGTAACTCGTAGGTCATTCCGGCGACAGCCTTTCCAGGCAATGCACATAGACACAATAATAGAACAAGAAGTTTAACATTTACAGAAAAACCTGATAGGAAACACAAAACACAAAAATAAACTAAAGCTAAAAATTAATTAACAGTAAGTTTAATAACAGTTCTAATAATATTTCTTTTTATCCTGCAAACAGTCATCAACCTCAGAATACTGTCCACATGACTGAGAAAGTAAGGCACTTGAAAATTGTTTAAAACTGTCAAAAATGCTGAATTTATTCCAGCAAGCCTGCAGCGACATGAAGCGACAGTATGATGTCGATGTCGATGTCAACATTTAATTTCAATGGCGCAATATCATAAAGCATCTCTATTATTGCGCCGGCATGGCCAAGAAAAGGTCAAAGTCACGTTTGACGATTCTGTCGAGAAAAAATCACATTAAGAGTCAACACACATTAAGGGGCAAACATTTTTTGTTCGTTATGCTGGTTTGATTCGTAAACTCTTCAGTCAGAAATCTAACTGTTACCACAGTGTGCATGCTCTAGTGCGCCTCAACTGAAATATATAGTATCAAGAAGTAAGGCATAAACAGGCTCCTGAAAGAAGACATCTGCATGTTGTGAATTTACAGTAAACGTTTAAACCAAACTAAACTGTAACGAGCCAGTGCTTTTAAGTTTAGTAATTAAATACGATTGCTAATTAATTAGGCCGTAGAAAAATGTCGGTTTTAATTTTAATTACCAATTAGACTTTCCACTAAGTACTCCCAGCATTAACGCGAGCGCCAAAAGCCAGGCGTACAAGCATGCAACGTAACGTCAAAAATACCTATTATCCGGGTCTGCAGTAAAGAAATCTTCCCATGCAGTGTCGTTAACTCGCCGTTGCCACGAAATGTGTGCGAAGTTTGCTGTACAACAGATCAGGTTGACTTGTCGACCCACGCGGCCTATAGCAAGCGTTGCAGGACCAGGCTTGTCTGTGAATTCCACATCTGCAAATAAACACAGTGATAACAAGAAAAACCCTTTCCCAAGGCTTCCCAGGTTATCATGCGGACGAAGAACACACAAAAAACCATGTGACCTTGACCATGACCTTGACATATCACCGTAAATTTCAGTAGGTTTTATTTGAAGATTGTCACGATGCATGTTCGTGAAACTTTGTGCGAAATTTCACCAAGCTGAGTGCAACGATTCATGATAACTACAAATTTATAGCCTAATTAAAGCTGGCACACATTCTTGTATTTTTTTCTAATTCACATTTTACCGCGACTTAATCTCGATGTAAGAAGCTGAAATGGTTTAAAACAAACCTACATATAAATGCAAATTCAAATTAGCATTCAAAAAAGTCAACCGTTTGTGCGAAAAAAACGTTTAATTTAAACAATTAAAAGTTAATAATAACATAAACTGACTGCGTATACGAATCTGGCGCCTTAACTTCGCCTATACAAATGTTTATCATTATCAGTGTCACAAAATTCAGCTATTCCTTTGTTCATACACTAATTACTAATTAGTGGGCCGTGTCATAATAACATTTATTTAATCAGTAAGAATTGGGTTTCGACACGCTATATACCGCAGTACATAAACGCACATACTTTATGGACAAAAAATTGAATTAAAAATTAGACATTTGGGGCAAAGCCCAACGTGAGTCTGCTCGGCGCCATAAGTCCGATTGGGGAAAAATTAGGGGGGGTTAAATTTCCCCGGCACCAAAGTCACGTGGCCCGAACTCAAATGCATTGGCATAGGCAGAACGCGCATTGTCAACTTAGGGTAAATCAATATGAGCGCTTATAACTTTGTTAGTCTGCCCGGAAAAGATAGTTTTCAGGAGGGTTTATGTTTTGCTAGAATTTATTATTTTTTTCTCTTTTTTTCTCGCCTAATCTCCGAGCTCCGTCGGCCGATCGGCGGGAAATTTTGCACGATGCTCGGAGCTGCGTTCAATTTTATAATCTCGGTCCGAAATTTTTTGGGGGGTGCCTTCCCAAAAAATTTTTAAAGGACAAAAACATGCAAAATTTGGCCCGATTTCGGTCGACTTTAAAGTTTGGCGGCAAATATCTCCGGAACGGATGAAGATATTCAAAATCGGTGAGTTAATCGATCGACAGCAATTCCTCCCGTGTTGCGAAACAAATCCGATGAACTTTGGTTTAGTAACCTTGGAGATCTCGATGTAGAATTGTACCCACCCAAATCGACTTTTTTCGGAAGACCATATTTCGGCCCCTTTTTAAGCGCAAATGTCTCTGGAACCGATGAAGATAGCGACAAAATATAAACGGCGTTGACGAGAACTATCTTTTCGGCGTTGAACAAAAAAATTAGGTGAACTTCGGTCCACTACGAACAAAGGCGGTAGGCGTGGTGTAGTGGTAACGCGTCTGATCCGATCAGCGAAATTACTGTACTCCGGGCCCGGTTAATACTGCGATGAGTGACTGCCTGTGGGCAGGTAAACCATCTCGGGATGTAACCAACCGCCTAGGTCAACTCAGCCTTCCATCCCTCCGGGGTAGGTAAATAAATCGAGTACCGACCTATCTGGCTGGGCTTAAGGCGGGGCGTGTTCACCTCTGTCGGGTGGCAGGTAACACTGTGTGATCCCATATGACAAGTGACGCTCCGTAGCTCTGAGATGGGTTCGCTCATTAGGAGCTATATGCGACCTTTAACCTTTTAAAGTTATAAGCGCTCATGTTGACCTACCCTAAGTCGACAGTGCGCGTTTGGCGTATGCCAATGCATTTGAGTTCGGGCCACGTGACTTTGGTGCCGGGGAAATTTTACCCCCCACCTCTAATTTCCCGCCAATCGGACGTATAAAAAATGTAAGGGGGACCCAGGTCTCCGGTGGGGGAAGCGCTAGCAAGACTTGGTCATTCTATGGCGCGTGTAAAAATTTGGGGTGCAGCACCCTCTAGGGGCCGAAATATGGTCTTCCGAAAAAGTCGATTTGAGTGGGTATGATTCCACATCGAGATCTCCGTAATTAGTGGACCAAAGTTTACCGGACTTGTTTCGCCTAACGCGGGAGGAATTGCGGTAGATAAGGTATTTATTTGATTTTGAATATCTTCATCCGTTCCGAAGACATTCGCCGCCGAACTTTGAAGTCGTCCGAAATCAAGCCAAATTTTGCATGTTTTGGCCCCTAAAATTTTTCGAGGTGGACCCTCCGAAATTTTGGACCGGCATTATAAAACTGGGCCTAGTACGGACCATCATGCAAAATTTTACGCCGGTCGGCCCACGCACCTCGGAGATCTCGCGTTGAAAAGAACATCTGCAGCATCGCTATCGCTTCCGGGCGAACTAACAAGCGTCGTGCGTTACCTCGAGACGCTGGTATCTGCTGGCTGCTGCAATGAGCGCTCTTACACTGCCATGACAGTGTCGCGCCGACCACGTCATTGACTAACAACAATATCAGCGTCAACGGGTATAGATAGAAACGTTTCATCGACTCCATTACGTAATGCTGACATCGAGGCAACAAGCCCAATACTTTGATGTAGTTTTACTAACACTTAGCGAAATGTCAATAAAGCTATTGTTGCTGACTGTGTTCAAAACAATACACGGATATAGGCTAGTTATGTTTCCGTTTTGGTCTATGCGGTCATGTGCAAGCTTCAGCATAGGCTCATAGAATCAGGCTATGCTGACGTACCACGGTAAGCCTGCTAAGCATTGCCATTTTGACAAATCTATTTGTAATTTATTATGCAGAAATTTAGCCTATATAACAATAGATGAGGAAACGGAAGCGGTACAAGGATACACTAAAAGTTTCGATCAACAACTTCGACATTGAGACGAACTAGTCGGCGATCGACCCACTTGGAGCAGTCATATAGCTAAAGGAGCTATCAGCTATGAAGAAGGTTGTTTGACCAAAGCTGAGAACAAGGGAAGACAACGAAAAACGTTCTCTGGTAGCAGCTCATCAACGCAACATACCATGTCTGTGCCGATTGTGGAAGTAGGTTTCGCGCTGCGATTGGACTGTTCAGACACAAGAGAGCTCTTCAACGCAACGCTGATATCTTACCAACAACACGTCAGCTTAAGAGGAGATGTCGTCTTCATTATTCTAATGGATGGACGAACAACAAAAGGACTCTATCGGCTTATACTAGTATGCGTATATTCTAAGTATGTTGCTCCTGTCGCGGGAAACGTTTACATCAATTTTGGTTATTGTACGTCTTTTCGAGTTAAAACTCCACGTGCGGCAGAGACGAAAGGACACACAGAGGGAAAGACGGGCAAGACCGCAATGCCGGCTATTAAAACAGATGCCTATTTCACGACCTACTTAGCTCTCCTATTTCTACTTACTTATTCCTATTTCCCATTATAATGTTTAGCTCATAGCATCGCCATTAGCCCTATTTTGTCGAAAGTGTTCGAATAATGTGTTCTCGATAGGTTCAGTAATTACTTTCGTACTACCGATAACCAATTTGGTTTCAAAAAAGGTGTTGGTTGTAGTTTTGCCATCCGGACAGTCCGCAATATTGTTGACAGTTACACCAGAGGTGGAAGCACGGCCAATCTTTGCGCCATAGATTTGTCGAAGGCATTCGACAAAGTCAATCACCACGCTCTTTTCCTTTAAATAATGAGACGGCATATTCCCAACGAACTCTTAAACATTTTAGATATTATGAAATCGCGTTCGTTTAAATGTTGTTTGTCAAACCATAGAAAAGCTTTTTACCGTTCTGCAAATGCTGTTTTTGGCAAAGTTGGTCGTGTTGCGTCGGAGGAAGTAACCTTGCAACTTATTAATAGGAAATGTATACCTAGCCTCTTATACGGTCTTGAGGCATGCCCACTGGTTAAGTCAGAACTCTGTTCTTTAGACTTTGTTGTTAATAGGTTTTTTATGAAAATGTTTAGAACGAGCAACATGGATGTCATTAGTCAGTGTCAATCTTACTTTGATTTTAAATTACCAAGTACACTGTGGTTTAATCGCGTTAAGAAGTTTGATGTTAAATATGCCACCTGCGGGGGCAGCTTTGTAGATTATGGCACCAGTGTCAAATAGTGGCTATTGTTAGTACTATTATTATTACGCATATGTGTTTATTTATTTATTTTTCTTTTCCTGTTGTTAAT
>Ga0209367_1001818_pt1 | contig 27173 bp, 25 predicted proteins | sample WorMetLIZISLAND2_FD_187412 | JGI IMG/M metagenome (GOLD analysis project Ga0209367, IMG submission 187412) | Marine gutless worms symbiont microbial communities from Max Planck institute for Marine Microbiology, Germany - Olavius geniculatus... ... | reverse complement strand
CGGAAACTGTTGTCTTAATTGATCGATATTCATAAGATCTCCTTTCGTTTGTTCTTTTAAGGAGATCTTACACCATGGGTGTGACAGATACGGTCACACTAACCTTAAAAATGTAGATAGGCTCGATTAACTTTTAACCAAGCGCTACGCACTTTGGGGGGATGGATCTATGGCGGAAGAAGCAAAGAAAAAAGTGAAAAAAGAAAAGATACCCAGGGTATCGATGCCGGAACAAGAGCCGACTGTGCGGGCCCGAAACTTTTTAGAGGTTCCGACGGGTTATACACCGGAGATGGCCATATTAGAGGCCAAACGGTGTCTGCAGTGCAAAAAACCGGGCTGTGTCGCCGGCTGTCCGGTGGAAATCGACATCCCTGGGTTTATCAAGCTCATCGCCGAAGGTGAATTTACCCAGTCTATTCGAAACCTGTGGCAGAAAAACAGCCTGCCGGCCGTTTGCGGTCGGGTTTGCCCCCAGGAAATTCAGTGTGAAGGCCTGTGCATTGTGGGCAAACGGGCCGAGCCGGTAGCCATCGGGAATCTTGAAAGATTTGCCGCGGATTGGGAAAGAGAAAACGGTACCGGCGCCTTGCCGCCCGTAGCCGAATCGACCGGCAAAAAGATTGCGGTCGTGGGCTCGGGCCCTTCCGGTTTGACGGTTGCCGGCGATTTGATCGTCAAAGGCCACGACGTGACGGTGCTGGAAGCCTTCCATAAACCGGGCGGTGTGCTGGTATACGGCATCCCCGAGTTCAGGCTGCCCAAAGCCATTGTCGCCCAGGAGGTAAACTTTTTGGAAAGGTTGGGCGTCAAGGTCGAATGCAATGCCGTCGTCGGGAGAACCGTGTCGCTGGATGAGCTTTTCGAAGAAGGTTATGAAGCCATCTATCTGGGCGTCGGAGCCGGACTGCCGCGTTTTATGAATATACCGGGGGAAAACTTAATCGGCATTCTTTCGGCCAATGAATACCTGACCCGGGCCAATTTGATGAAAGCTTATCTCTATCCGAAGGTTGACACCCCCATCCCACGGGCCAAAAATGTGGTTGTGCTGGGGGCCGGCAACGTCGCCATGGATTCGGCCCGCACTGCCATGCGCCTGGGAGCGGAAAAGGTGCGCATCGTCTACCGCCGGTCCCGGCAGGAAATGCCGGCCAGAATCGCCGAGATCCATCATGCCGAAGAAGAGGGGATTGAATTCTTTCTTCTGACCAATCCCACCAAATACATCGGCAATGACAAAGGGCGCTTGACCGGGATGGAATGTTTACAAATGGAACTGGGTGAGCCCGATGATTCTGGACGTCGCCGACCGGTGCCCATCCAAGGATCGGAATTTGAGCTCGAGTGCGACCTTTGCATCGTGGCCGTGGGCTCCGGCGCTAATCCCCTGTTGACCGAATCCACCCCGGATTTAAAGCTGAACCAGTGGGGCTATATCGAAGCTGATGAGGCCAACGGCAAAACATTTAAAAAAGGCGTTTGGGCTGGCGGCGATATCGTGACCGGAGCTGCTACCGTTATTCTGGCCATGGGGGCCGGCCGAAAAGCGGCCGACTCGATTCATGAGTATTTATTGCGGGGATGGTAGCGGGCAGAGGACAGAAGTCAGATGACAGAAGTCAGAAGTCGGAAGACCCGTCTTCGCTCTTCGAGCTACGCCGCGGCACGCAGATGACGAAAAAAAAGTTATTTGTAATCCGTTATTGGTTATTGGTTGGAGTCGGTCGGTGCTTGGGTGGTGTTCTAAGAAGATAGAGGATGTCAGCGAACAAGTGACAGACTGCAAATGACGGATGATGGAAGTTAACACGCCGGGGTGACATTAAGAATGTCTGCCCGGCGTTTTTTTTGATGTGATGCCAATAGTGACTCGACAACCGGAATGATGTTCTCAGGCAATATCCGGGCTATTTGCCAAACAGCTTATCCCACATTTGAAAACGGCACACCTGGTCCCGGCCGTGGGCTTTTAAAGACCGAATAATCTGTTCAACGGATTTTTCACTATTTGGTAGTTGGCCGTTGCCGTTTTTGGAGAAGAATTTGTCGGCGTAGCATATGATTTGCTCTTCGATTGAAACCGGAACCATGTCCCGCTGGGGCAGCGGCAGCTTGAATTTTCGGATATCGTCACAACTGATGCCCGCCCCGATGTGACGTTCGCTGATGAGTCCGTACTGCGGCAGTCCGATTTCATCCAGCAGCTCACGCCCCAAGTAACCGTGACAGATATACGGATATTTTCCGTGGCAGCCGAAACCCGGGCTGGCCGTGTGTAATATCCCAATATCATGCAGCAGGGCGGCGTTGTGGATGAAATCCTGATCCGGCTGGAGGTGGGCCACCTTTTTCGCTGCGACCAAAGCTTTTTGGGCAACCTGGCGGCCATGGGCCGCCAGGATTTCAAATGTCTTTGAGTATCGGCCGTAAATTTCAGCTAAAATATCTAACGGGTCCATAAATATTTTTTTCAAAAAATATGAGCGCTGCACTGAAGCAGCACTCCGCGCAGTACCTGCGCTCCGTTTGAGGGTAAAAGTAACGAAGACTATCCAATTACCTTAGACCGTTGTTTGCCCTAAACCTTACACCTTATATCTTCTACCGTTCACATTCCTGCGAGAGGCCAGCACTCGATATCCAGCCTCAAGCATCAATCATCCAGCCCTTCCTTTGCTATGAGCTAACAACTATGAACTATGAGCTGTTTTACTTTTTAGCCAGCAGCACGCCTTGAATAAACGGGTCGATGCCGCCATCCAGCACATCGTTGACATTGCCCACGTCAAGATTTATGCGGTGGTCCTTGACCATTTGATAGGGGTGCAAAACGTAGGAGCGGATCTGGCTGCCCCAGGCGATGTCTTCCTTGCTGTCATGCAACTCCTGCATCTTGTCGTCCTGCTTTTTTCTTTCAACCTGATAAAGGCGGGCTTTGAGGACTTTCATTGCAAGATCTTTGTTGCGGTGCTGTGATTTTTCCTGCTGGCATTGCACGACGATTCCGGTGGGCTGATGCGTAATGCGCACCGCACTGCTGGTTTTATTGACGTGTTGTCCGCCTGCACCACTGGCCCTGAAGACATCGATTCGTAAATCTTTGTCATCGACATCCACCACGATTTCCGCATCCAACTCGGGATAGACAAATACCGATGCAAAAGACGTATGGCGTTTGCCGCTGGCGTTGAACGGCGATATTCTGACTAGTCGATGAACACCGATTTCGGATTTCAGATAGCCGAATGCGTTGTCTCCACTGGCCGTAAACGTGACACTCTTAATCCCGGCCTCGTCACCCGGCTGAAAATCGATCATTTCAAATTTAAAGCCCCGGCGCTCTATCCAGCGTGAATACATCCTGAAAAGCATCTCGGCCCAATCCTGAGCCTCGGTGCCGCCGGCGCCGGCGTTAATGGACATAATCGCGTTTTTAGGATCTTCTTCTCCATCCAACAACAGGTCGAGGGATAGCTGATCGATCACGGTGTCCAATTCACTGGATTGCTGGGCAACTTCCTCGAGCGCATCGGCGTCTGATTCCTCAACCGCAAGATCCAGCAAAATCTGATTTTCTTCCAGATCGGCCCAAAGTTTTTTAAACCGGTCTACCTTATTGGATATCGCAGTACGTTCTTTCAGCAATGTTTTGGAATCCTCCGGGTTGTCCCAGAAGCCATCCTTGGCGATCGTTGCTTCTATTTCCGCCAGGCGTTTTTCGATTTCGTCCAGGTCAAAGATAGCTCCGCAGGTGTTCTAATTTAACTTTAAGCTCATTTAAATTTTGTTTTAATTCGATGGACATTTTTTTCCCTCCCATAGTATAGGTTGAGCCGGTTGGCCCCTTTGTCCGTTGACCGGTGAACGGGCCATCCAGCTAAACTGATCTTCCTTTTCTTCGCCGCCACACGATTTCAACGGCCACCAACAGCCCTGTTAGTGCCAGGCAGAGCCCGGCGAAAATATCGCCGAATCGGGTATATACGGATTTTTGTTTTAACATCGGCACCTGCCGGGTAGCGACGGCATCTTGCAGCAAATCGGTGGACGCCAGTATTCTGCCCGCCGGGTCAATAAAGCCGCTGATACCGGTATTGGCTGATCTGGCCAGGGAACGGCGATTTTCCACCGCCCTGAAAACGGTCATGGAAAAATGCTGGTAAGGACCGCTGGTTTTGCCAAACCAGGCATCATTGGTGATATTGACCAGGAGCGATGCATCGTTTTTGGCCATCGCCCGGGAAAGCTCCGGAAAAACGATTTCATAGCAAATCTGAACTCCCAGCTGTTCGCCCCGCCAAGGCAGGGTCTTGCCGACCTTGCCGCCCCGGAAGTCGCCGACCTGCGCCACCATTTTACCCGGGAAAGGCAGCCATTTTTTAAACGGAACATACTCGCCGAATGGGACCAGATGGGTTTTGTCGTATTTGCCCATGGTCTTTTCTTCAGGGCTAATTAAATAGGCGCTGTTGTAATAGTGCACACCGTCATTAATGCGCAAAAAAGACGGGCTGCCTATCAGATAGTCTGTTGCCGACGTTCTGATTCCCTCAAATACCAGCTCCGAAGGCGTAACATCGTATAAAAAATAAAATGGTGTGGCTGACTCCGGCCAAACAATAAGATCCGGTTCTTGTTTGATTGCCATTGATGACAGCCGATTGTATTTCTTGATGGTCTCTAACTGGAAAGCGGGATCCCATTTGATTCCCTGATCGATATTGCCCTGAATAACGGATATGCGGGTTTTGGGAGCCTCTGCTACCAAAATGTCAATTACCTGCAGGCGCCAGTAACCATAAAAACCGGTTAGGCCGATCCCCGCGATTAGCGTAATCATTGAACCGGTTGCCAGTTGCTTGGTGATTTTTGTTCGCTGCCACCTCCTTTTGATTAGATATAGCAAGGTTATAAAAATAGCCCCATTGACGAATGCGATTAAGGCCGACAGTCCATATACGCCGAATATATCCGAAATTTGGATCAGTAGCAAATGCTTATACTGCGAATAACCCAATAATTCCCATGGGAAACCGGAAAATATAAACGACCGGAGATATTCCAGGGCAACCCATATCACGGGCAACCATATCAGGCACCCGGCAGGTTTTCGGCTGACAGCGCACAAGATCACCGAAAACAATGCAATAAACACTGCCAGAACGGCTGTCAGGAGTATCAATATCGCGACACTCAAATAGATGGGCAAATATCCATAGGTTCGCATGACAGGAACGAGCCAATAGAGCAGCGAGAGAAAATGAACCAGGCCGGAGATCCATCCCAGGCGAAACGCGGCAGCGGCAGAAAGATTACGGATCGCATACAGCAGCGGGACCAGGGCGAACCAGGCCAGCCAGTTCAACCCGATTTTGGGAAACGCGCCAGTCAGAAGCAGGCCGCTTAAAATCGCCCAGGCTATGTTTTTTTTCATATGCATAAATTAATCAAATTATCCAACATTATTCGAAATACTGTCAATATATTTCAATTGTTGCCCGAAATGCGTGTCGAATCCGAATTAAGCCGGAGCGAATTTGTTGGTTTCGTATTCGAAATCCAGATTTCGTCATTTTATTGAAATTTGGGGTAAACAAGCACGAGATCCTTTTAAATGCAACAAGTTATAGAAAAATCTATAAAGTTTTAGGGAAAAAAGACGATAAATTTTCTAATTACGATTGATGTATATTTTTTGGGGAAGGCCTACATGCTAGAATACCTTACAGAGACGACGCTAGCAATTCCAATGATTCAGATTATTCTGTTGATGGTGCTCAGTACGTTAACGCTATTGTTCGGCAAATTGCGATTAGCGCTGCTGATCAACTATATATTTATTCTAAACTGGGCCTATTTCCTCAATCGTGATTTATTACTCAGCATGGCCCCATCCAGCTTTAAGTATATTTCGACCCTTTATTTTCTTTTCGGAATCCTGATCGTTTTGATTGCCGCTTTTTCATTCTTGTTTCAAAAAGAAAAAGATTAACCATCAAATCTTTGGTTATCAGATCCTAGCTAAGCCCGGATTGAATCCTGCACTTCGATGGTTTGATTGATTGCCTCTTTTCCTAAATCCCTCCCGATGCCAAAAAAAGACCCTTGCCGCCGCTATGAAATCAATCTATGATATTACTTGAGACACAGGCCTTTCAGATTGACAAATAGGCTGCCCGATCGCCACTCAGTAGCCGGCGTGTCAAAAACCATAGACTTGCAATAGGGAGATCGAAATTATGCACATCACTTGCTACGGCGCGGTGCGCGAAGTGACCGGATCCATGCACCTCATCACCACCGAGCATGATCGCGTCTTGCTGGATTGTGGTATGTTTCAAGGACGTCGCAGGGAATCGGCCGAGAAAAACAAGGTCATGCCGTTTGACCCTAATATGCTGACCAATGTGGTGCTTTCCCACGCCCACATCGATCATTCCGGCCGGCTGCCTTTACTGGCCAAACACGAATTTGTCGGCCGAATTATCTGCACCCGGGCCACCGCGGCCGCCTGTGAGTATCTTCTGCTCGATGCCGCTCATATTCAGGAATCAGATGCCAACTATCTGAATTACAAAACCGTTCGCAACGCACTTTCAAAGATGACTTTTTCAAAAAAAGGGAAAAAGTCCTCCCAAAAAGGGGCGGCCGATATCAGAAAACGATTGAAAAAAGACCGTCATCGTCTTGATGTTGCCGCCATTGATGAACTCATCGAACGCCACCGTCTGGAGCGCGTCACCGCATTGTATACGACGGACGATGCAAAGCAGGCTCTCACCGCATTTGACGGCTATTCCTACCGGCATCCGGTTTCCATCGGCCGGGACATGACCTGCACCCTTTATGAAGCCGGGCACATTATCGGGTCGGCTTTCAGCATGATCCACGCCCGGGAAAACGGCCGTGACTATACCATCTGTTATACTGGAGACATCGGAAGGTTTGACAAACCCATCATTAAAGATCCGAACCTGGAGTTCGAAGAAGCCGACCGGGAAATCGACCTGCTGATCATGGAGAGCACTTATGGGAATCGGCAGCATGAACCGGTGGTGGACATCAAACCGCGGCTCAAGGAGGTACTGGTAGACACCTATGACCGGGGCGGTACGATTATGATACCCTCATTTGCTTTCGGCCGAACCCAGGAACTGCTTTACGTACTGCATGAATTGTATAATGAGAACGAAGTTCCCCGTTTGCCGGTTTACGTAGACAGTCCTTTGGCCACCAAAATCACACGGGTGTTTGCGGAGCACCCCGAGGTCTATGACGAGGAGACCCACGCCACATTTTTGCAAAACGGTCAGAATCCCTTTCAGTTCAAACAGATCCATTTTGTCGGCTCGGTGGAAGAATCCATGGCCCCTAACCGGGATCAAACGCCTCACATTGTCGTATCAGCCTCGGGCATGTGTGAGGCCGGGCGCATTCTTCACCACCTGCGGCACAAAATTCATGATCCCAAAAATACGATTCTGATTGTCGGCTACATGGCCCAGCACACCCTGGGTCGACGGATCCTCGAACAGGGGCTGGCCTATGAGGAATCCGGCCGTCAAGGTCAGGCACCAACGGTAAAATTCATGAACAAAGAATATCCCCTCAAAGCCCGGGTAGTTCGCTTGGGCGGGTTTTCGGCCCATGCCGATAAAAGCGAAATGTTGCGAATACTAAAAGAATCAAATTTAAGGGTGAAAAAAATTGCCCTGGTACACGGTGAAGAAGATCAGACCATCGCATTTGCGGAAGCCTTGAAAAAGGAAAATTATCCGGTGGTCGTGCCCCAAAGAGGGGAGACGATTGATATAAAGTAGAACTTTATTTTGAAGTCGGAAGTCGGACCCGGCGTCGTCCGATAGGGCCGGACTATGCCGCGGCTGAAGATGCGGAAGGTGGAAAAGTATTGTCTTTCATTTGATTTTAGACTGTTATAATTTAGTTGGCCACGAATTAACACGAATGGCCACGAATCATTTACATTGTCGAATCCGGGCCAAATATCTAAAATAACTTCGTGACAATTCGTGGCTTAACTTTTTTTCTTAATGGTCAACAATTCCGTATTTCTTAAGGTTTCCATTAGTGATTCGGGAATTCCAACGAGTTTATGAAGGTATCCTGAAAATCCGGGTGGGTGCTGAGGTCGAGCACCCGGGTGGCCAGGGCCAACTCGTTTGCCCGGGCCAACGTGTTTTCGTCAAAAAGAGCCAAGATGGCCCCGGCGCCGGCTGCATTACCCACCACGTCGATTCTATCCTTTGAAATCTGGGGGAACATACCAATTGTAAGTGCATCCCTCTTGTTGATAAAGCTGCCGAAGGCTCCGGCTACCAGCAGCCTGGTTGGTAGCTCCATGCCGGTCATTTTGCACAGCAAATCGATTCCGGTTCGCAATGCGCCTTTGGCCAGTTGGATGGCCCGGACGTCATTTTGGTTAAAAGTCACGGGCCGGCCATCCAGGGTATTTTCGGGCGGCACCACGATAAACTCCGCTAACTGTTCCTCATTTAACCGTAGATTCGGGGAGTCGGTTTGATCGTTAAATGCGCCGTCTTTTAGTATCAGCCCTGCCCGATATAGTTCCGCGACCGTACTGATCACGCCGGTGCCGCACAGGCCGGCCGGTTTTTTAGGTTGGGCGGGATTTTGCTGAATGACCGAACAATAGACGCTGCCGCTGTTTCCCGTGATGCTGACGGCATCAATTGCGCCGGATACAGCATGCATGCCGTGGCTGATAGCTGCGCCTTCAAAAGCCGGGCCGGTTGCGCAGGAGGTTGCCGACAAACCGTCTTTCCCCAGGTACATTATTTCACCGTTGGTGCCCACGTCTACCAGCATGGTCCCCGGTTCACACTGCATTAGGTCAGCGGCCAGTGCAGCACTGACGATATCGGCACCGATAAAGCCCGTGATCAAGGGCAGCGTGTGGATCTGTGCTTTCGGGTTGAAGCCAAAACCGATTGAACCCGCGCTCAGCTTTTTTTCAGTCTCAAACTGCGGTGTATATGGGAAAATCCCGATCGACGAGGGATTTTCGCCGACAAATATATGGATCATGGTGGAATTGCCCACGACGACCATGGAGTTGATTTTTTGGGGATCGATACGGGTGGACCGGCAAAGGGAGGTGATTCCCCATTCTACTGCTTTGACCGCCATATTTTGCTGCCGCGCCAATAGGACCGGATTCAGGCGAATAGCGCTGATACGGCTCATGACGTCATCACCGAACAGGTTTTGGGGATTGCGGGCCGAGGTCGACGCCATCACGGTGCCTGTGTTCAGATTGCAAAGATAAATGGCAATAGTTGTGGTTCCCAGGTCCACTGCCAGACCGTAGAATTCGTCTGAACCGACCCGGGGCGGCTTTAGATCGGCTAATTTGTCGAACAGGGTCGGAAGCCCTTTTTGGGCGACTTCAGCGCTCAAACGGCTGGTATCAGGGATTTTCAGGGTGAGATCGCCGGAAATTTCAAACCGGCAGGCCAAGCGCATGCCTTTAGAAATTTCCGATTGCCCGAGAATTTTTACTTCCGAATCATCCGGTTTGGCCGCCCCCTCAGCGGCGCCGGCAACTATTTTCACCCGACATTTGCCGCAGCCGCCTTTGCTTCCGCAGTCGGTGCGCAGAAATATTCCCGCACCAATCAGGGCTTCCAAGAGCGATTGGCCTTTTTCCGAATTAATTCTTTGGTCTTCAGGTTTTATATGAATTGTGTGCATTTAGTAGTTTTTGCCTTTTATTCAGAGCGGATTTTGATAAACCACTTGAACCACAATGGCGAAAAAGTGTAAATGCTTTTTTGGATCATCATCTATTTAGAATACGAAGGAGTGACTGATGAGTCGATTTTTACTGGTAGACATTGGTGCCGGCACCATGGATGTGTTGTGGTATGATACCGAATCCGAACTGCATTATAAGGCGGTCGTGCAATCGCCGGTCAGGCATCTGGCTGAAAAAGCTGCTGAATTGGCCGGAAACCTGCTGATCAGCGGAGCAGAAATGGGCGGTGGACCGCTTACTGCCTTTTTAAAGGAGCACGCCAAACAGGCCAGTGTCGTGATGTCGGCCTCGTCTGCGGCGACCCTCCACCACAATTCGGCAAGGGTGCGATCTTGGGGTATTGACATTATCGATGATGAAAAAATCGCAGATTACCAACAGGAAGGAAAGTTTTCTCACCTGGAGCTCAGTGACCTTGAAATTCAGCGGCTGCAGCGGATTGTGGAAGGCTTTGGGGTGGCCTTTGAGTTTGAGGCCGTGGCGATCTGTGCCCAGGACCACGGTGTGCCGCCCGCCGGGGTTTCACATCTGGATTTTCGCCATAACATGTTTCAATCAAAGCTCAAGGAAAATCCACACCCGCATTACCTGCTTTATCGAAATGATGAAATACCCCGCGAGATGAATCGTCTGTCTTCAATAGGCCGCAGCGCCCGCGCCCTTCCGTCTGAAGAAATTTATGTCATGGACAGCGGTATGGCGGCTATTCTGGGCGGATCAATGGATGTCCTTGCCCGGAATAAAACCAAGGTGGTCATTCTGGATGTGGCCACTTCGCACACCGTCGGCGCGGCCCTGTCGGGCGATGAAATTGCCGGCTTTTTCGAATACCACACCTCAGACATCACCCTGGAGCGTTTGCAGGACCTGCTGGTTGAATTATGCGACGGGAAAATCGAGCACGACCGGATCCTGGCTGAGGGAGGCCATGGGGCCTATCTGCGAACTGCAGTCGGCTTTGATGCGGTTGACGTGATCATTGCCACCGGTCCCAAACGACGCCTGGTGGAATCCGCGAACTTTCCCGTCGCGTTCGGCGCACCCTTGGGTGACAACATGATGACCGGAACCGTAGGCTTGCTGGAGGCCCTGCGGCGGCGCAAAGGGCTCGAACCGATAAACTACCTGTGACGAGCCCGGTTTGTCTGGCGGATTACCTTCGACTTGCCCCGGGAGTTGAACGTATTATGTTATAAATCGGGTCGTTTTTTTAACCCCAGATCTGCTAATGGATAATCGCGTTAATTCTGCTATACATGATGTCTTCCAGTGAAATAAAAAATCCAAGGGTATCGCCGCGGGATCTGGAATTTCTCGTACAAACTGCCGCGGACGGGGTTACGGACAAAGCGAATCTCAAAAGAATCATTCAGGAAGATTGGGATTTTCGCAAACAATTTGTCAGCGACGAGAAAGTATTTCGGGCCGTGACCGATGACGATCACGTGTTGTTAAAAATATCGGCGGCACTATATTTCGAGATTTTGCTGCGCCGGGCTGCGCGGGATCTTTCCGCCACCAGCTATACGCTGGAAAAAACACTAACGATGATCATCCCCGTTTTCGACACGGATGATCTGATAGCGCTATTGGCTGAGGAATCGCTTTTGTTATATTTGTCCGAAATGCTGTCCTCATTTACCAGGGTTGAAAGCTATACCATATCCTTTAGAATCAAGAAAGGCTTCTGGCGTAAGATTCGCTTTAATGATCTGGACATTCGGAGCCTGATGAGTTTCTGCGAAATCGTGGATGATGTTCACCGATTTGCTTTATACAAACGCATTGCGGATATCTGTCTTTTCATGCTGGGAGTGTTTCCTGAATATACGGCGCGCAACTCGCGCTATCCCATGTCCGGAAAACGTCGCCCGGCAAGTAGGATGAATCCTAGAATCACCCCTGAAGTTTATGATAAAGAAGGACGTAGATTTTATAGACTGGCCGCTGAGCATTCTTCAGCCCGGGAGTTAGATATGGAAGATGTACTTTGGGCACTTCATGAGAATTTTCGGAAACTCAAGAAACCCATAAGCTTCATCGCCGAGCATTATCTGCAATATAAAAGACAGATGATATTCGCTAATTAATCTGCCCTCAGTAGGGGATAGCCGGGGTTTTCGCTTGGCATATAAAAATCGGGAAGTTATTGCAGAGCGATCGTCCCGCAGATTAATTAATATATGCTTCGCATTTTTTAATTTTTGTTATTCATTTTTTCAGTTGCATTTGGAATAAACTTTTGCCGTGTAAGCGGTTAGATAAATGAAATGGAGGTAGACGATGATCAAAGTTAAAACATTTGCCAGTCCGTTGAAAATTTTTCAAGCTAAAAAGGAGCTCGAAGATCTTGATACCATGGTCAATCGATTTATTGAGGAAAACAACGTTGAGAAAGTGGTTTCTGTCAGCGACACCTGTACCACCGATGATTCGGGTGCCTCAATTGGCTTGATACGGGTGGTTGCTTATGAGTAGCAGGTGACGGAGGTCGGATGATTGAGGTCAGAGGACAGATGTCAGAGGACAGATGTCAGAGGACAGAGGCCAGAGGAAAGATGTCAGAGGACAGATGTCAGAGGACAGAGGTCAGATGATAGAGGTCAGAAGTTAGAGGGGCATGAAGGCGGAAGTGGGAATGCGGAATTCGGAATTGAAAGAATAGAACAGAAGACAGAGGTCAGTGTTCAGATCACTGCGATCAAATGGCAGAGGACTGATGACGAATAACTGTGGATAAATAGCTGTTGATAGGTGCTGAAAGTCGGATTGGGGATGTCAGAAGATAATCTATTGGCCTGTACCTGGTATCTGGCAACCGGTATCCGGCATCGAATTCTTTCTGCAAGATCGCCAAAAGGATTTGATGGCCGTTTAGTTCTGCATTACTTTCCGACTTCCGCCTTCCGACTTCCGAATTCGGTAATCGCCCAGCTTTCTACTTCGCCCCCACCTGTTTCTGAAAATCTTTGCGCAAATTTTCGCGCCATAGCTGATATTCAGCTTGGATGGCCTGATGAAAAGGACCCGATTCGGAATCGGTGCTTTCGCCGGCCACCATTACTGTAAAACCGGCATGGATTTGCCTGGGGTGTTTTTTTTGAAGCGTTTCCAACCGGATCTCCATGCCGTTTCTGATCCTGTGGTGCTTTCTTTTGCGGTATTTGTTCGCGCGGGAAATGAACGGATCGCCGATAAATATGTCCTGGCTGCTCCAGCAGATGTAGCCGTTTTTATATACCCCCAATACATGATTGGTATCAGGATGTTTCGGAATCTTGAACATCCCCTGGGCATCGGTTACCGACTGGACCGCCTCGATGGTACCGGTTTTGGCAGATTGATCTTCAGACTCACTGGCGTACCACCGGATTGCCACGGCCGCGCCCTGGATGGGTTGCCGGGTTGCTGCATCAACCACCCGCCCCTGAACAACATGTTTGGGGCTGCAGGAAATCAGCGAAATGACCAGGATGAGGCAAGCGAAAATTGGTCCACCTGCTCCAGGAAAGCCTTTCATAATTATCCCCCCTTTTTTGTAGCTTCGTAGAAGAAATATCATTAATTTTAACTGTCCGGATTAATAGCAGCTAGGATGCTGGCGGCATGCTTATTAGACTGGATCTCATAGCCTGAAAGCGCCCCAGGGCAGCACCGTCGCCGGTGCTGCCCATCGCCAGAAATTTCCTCCAAAACCTCCAGGCGAATACCGGGCTTAAACCACCATTTTGCTCACGCAACAGTGATTTCATCCTAGCTTCGGAATCTTCCTGAATGAATTAATATTCAAAAGGATCCTTTTTCTCAGCGGCTAAGAATTAACTGAGGAATCCGATCATCAAGAAAACTCCTGAAGTAAATTATCGGTATTTTTTAACCAGACTTTAACAAAATAATTGCTTGACAATGAAAATGAAATATTATATCGGATAAATATAATCCTATTTATCTTATTTAAATACGGGAGACTTCATGCGACTTACCCGGGCAGGCGAATATGCGGTTCGTTGTGTTCTTTACCTTGCTTCAAAAGGTGTCGGAATTATTTGCAGCCGCAGACAGGTTGCGGCCGAAATGGACATTCCGGATCAATTTCTGGGTAAAATTGCCCAGCAGCTTGCAAGATCCGGATTTCTCGAAATCGTCCAGGGTGCTAAAGGCGGTTTAAAACTCACCGTTGCACCGGAGAATATTTCACTGCTGGACGTGGTCGAGGCGGTGATCGGTGAAATATTTTTAAACGACTGCGTGATTCGGCCGGAGTCCTGTGAGCGCAGCCAATCATGTACGGTTCATCTCGTATGGGAAAAAGCTCGGAGCCAATTGAGAGACACCCTGCAGGAGGCCACTTTTGCCAGTTTACTGACTGATGACAGTTGTGTCATTCCCCTTGATCGGGCCGGGAATAACAGCTAAATTGTTTCAATTTTGGGATTTAGGGATTTGGGGATTTAGGGATTTGGGAATTTAGGGATTCAGGAATTCTATCTATATTAATTTGTTGATTTTGTCTTTTAATTCCTCAATTCCCCAATTCCTCAATTCCTAAATCTGGCACAAATTAACTAGATCGTGTCGAAGAAGAGTTAATACATATTGAGAGTAAGTTACGAGATCTCAAGTAGCATCGGATATACAATTTTCAATTTTCCGCCACTAGCGGATTCAACCAAAAGGGAGGGTATTTGATGGATGTTTTAATGCTTTCGAGGTTGCAATTTACCGCCACCACGCTATTTCACTTTTTAATTTGTCCCACTAACTCTCGGGCTTTCCATCCTGGTGGCAATTATGGAAACCCAATATGTCAGAACCGGGAATGAAACCTACCTGCGGATGACAAAGTTCTGGGGTAAACTTTTTTTGATAAATTTTGCCGTGGGCGTTGTCACGGGCATCACCCTTGAGTTTCAATTTGGAACGAACTGGTCGCGCTACTCGGCCTACGTGGGGGATGTGTTCGGCTCGCTGCTGGCCATCGAAGCCACCGCGGCCTTTTTCCTGGAATCGACCCTGATCGGTGTCTGGGTGTTCGGCTGGAAGAAACTTTCCCGCAAAGCGCATGCCACGGTGATGTGGCTGGTGGCCGGAGCCAGTAATTTGTCGGCCATCTGGATCTTGACGGCCAACGGCTGGATGCAGCATCCGGTGGGTTACGCCGTCAAAAACGGTCGGGCCGAACTTACTGACTTTGCAGCGGTGGTTTTTAACAAATTCGGTATTTTGCAGATTTTGCACGTGCTGCCGGCCTCCCTGCTCCTGGCATCATTTTTTGTCATGGGAATCAGTGCCTATCATCTGCTTAAAAAACAGAATGTCGATTTCTTTACCCGATCTTTTCGTCTCGGACTAGTGTTTGGATTCATTTTTTCGATTGTGGTCGCGATCGAGGGTGATTTCCATGCCCGGCATGTCACCGAAACCCAGCCGGCCAAACTGGCGGCCATGGAATCGTTGTGGGAGACAACCGAAGGCGCCCCGATTTATTTATTTGCCGTGCCGGACGAAAAAAATGAGAAAAATGCAATTCAAATCGGAGAGATACCCGGCTTGTTGAGCTTTTTGGGACACCACGATTTCAATGCCGAGATTACCGGCCTGAAAGACATTCCCAAAGACGAACGACCGCCGGTATTGTTGACGTTTCTTTCTTTCAGAACCATGGTGGCCCTGGGTACCCTGTTTCCCCTGCTGACCATTGTCGGCCTTTACCTGCGCAATCGGCTGCTGGAAAATCCCTGGTATCTGAAGATCATGCTGTTTGCGATTCCGCTGCCTTACATTGCAATCGAGATGGGTTGGCTGTTGGCCGAATTGGGACGTCAACCCTGGATAGTTTACGGACTGATGAAAACATCGGAGGCGGTTTCTCCCATATCGCTGTCCCAGGTCGTGGTATCATTGGCGGCATTTATCGGGGTATATGGACTGCTCGGTGCCATCGGGTATTATTTGATATTCAAATATGCCAAGAAAGGTCCAGAAGCGGTATGAATATCATGCCCGACGCAAGTGTCGGCAAGAATTCAGTGATCGATTTAAGCTATAGTAATCAATGCGAATTAAAAATTGGAGGAATTAAAGATGGTACTGGAATCAGTATGGTTCTTTCTCTGGGGCCTTTTGTGGGCAATATATTTTATGACCGACGGATTTGTTTTGGGTATCGGCAGCCTGCTGCCGATTTTGGGAAAAACCGATGAGGATCGACAAGTTATGGTCAATTCGAAGGGCCCGTTATGGGACGGCAACCAGGTATGGCTGCTGACAGCCGGCGGGGTGACCTTCGCTGCATTTCCCAAGGTATATGCCGTGATGTTTTCTTCACTGTATTCGGCCCTGATGTTAATATTGTTTACCCTGATCTTGCGTGGCGTCTCGTTTGAATTTCGCAGTAAGGTTGAAAGCCCTCAATGGCGCAAACTCTGGGATATGTGTGCCTTCATCGGCAGTATTGCACCCGCGATATTATTCGGGGTGGCGTTCGCCAATATTTTCCAGGGAATTCCGTTCGACGGTGACGGCATTTATCAGGGGACCTTGTTGACCCTGCTGAATCCCTATGGTTTACTCGGGGGTGTCCTGTTTCTGGTGTTGTTTTTGGTGCACGGCGCCCTGTGGCTGGCCATCCGCGCAGAAGGTGATCTGCAGCAGCGGGCCCTGTCCACGGCCGCTAAACTCTGGCCAGTGGAGTTGGGGGTGGCCGTAATTTTTTTGATTGCCAGCATGTTTGCCACCCGCCTGTATGACAACTATCTGGCCAATCCGATCCTGTTCGTCATCATACTGCTTGCTGTTGCAGGGCTTTTGGGGATAAAAGTATTTTTGGCACAGAAAGCATTGTTTAAGGCCTGGTTTGCATCGGCCTTAACCATTGTAGCGGCGACTTTTTACGGGGTCATCGGGTTGTTTCCGAATTTATTCCCCTCCAATATCGATCCCAGCTACAGCCTGACGGCCTACAATGCCGCCTCCAGTGACCTGACGCTGAAAATAATGTTGGTGGTGGTAATCTTATTTGTTCCGATTGTTTTGATCTACCAGGTTTGGGCGTATAACCTTTTTAGGGGTAAGGTGAAGGTGGAGGATCTGATATATTAGATCGCCAGCGTTGCGAACATATCCTACTGTAGCGGAGCCGTTATGATTGAGTAATTGGGTTTCAGGTGTCAGGTTTCGGGTGTCGGGGACGGAGGACAGATGACAGAGGACAGAGGACAGATGACAGACCCGTGTCCCCCGCACCCTCTTTCGCTCCACATTGAAAGCGAATCACGCTAAAGACGTGACCTAAAGCCCGCAGAATGATGAAGTATGGATGCCTATGGAAACACCAAGCTGAAAGTACAATGCCACATGAATTTATTGGAAAAGCTCAAACAAAGGACCATCCTTTTTGACGGGGCAACCGGAACCATGTTGATGGAGACCGGGCATTTGTCCACCGAAGGCCCGATCACGCTCAATTTGGAAAAGCCGGATCTCGTTACCGATATCCACCGAAAATACTATGAAGCGGGATCGGATGTGGTCGTTACCAATACATTTGTTGGAAATCCGATGAAATTGGCCGCCGCCGGACTTGAACAGCAGCTGGATGCGTTGAATCGTGAGGGTGTCAGGTTGACAACTGCAGCCTGCCCCAACGGCAAATTCGTTGCCGGCGACATGGGACCGTCAGGTAAGATGCTGAAACCGATAGGCGATATTGCACGGGAAGAGATGCAGGAAAATTATTTCAGGCAGGCCCTTGTGTTGATTGACGCCGGGGTGGATCTGATCGCTATCGAAACCATGTATTCATTGGAAGAGGCCTTGGTTGCCGTCAGCGGTGTGAGGCAGGCCGGCGATATCTTACTGCTGATATCCATGACCTTTAATCAAACCCCACGCGGCTTTTATACCATGATGGGGGAAGATGTTGTCCAGTGCACTTCAGCGCTGGAGGAGGCCGGCATCGATATGATCGGTGCAAATTGCACCTTGAACAGTTCGGATATTGTCGCTTTGACAGCCGAACTCAGAGCGGCGACTGCCAAACCCATTCTAATGCAACCCAATGCCGGCCAGCCGGTTACCGTCAAAGGCGTTACCCGGTACGAACAAACTCCGGCTGAGTTTGCGGCAGATGCCTTACAGATTAAACACGCCGGTGTGGATATGATCGGCGGGTGCTGCGGTACTCGCCCGGAGTTTATCCGCGAAGTTGCGGCGGCGTTGGATGATACTTAAGGTGTCAGGTGTCGGGTTTCAGGTGTCAGGGCAAATAAAAGAACATGATAATTTGACATTTTTCTTACAGTCCTTATTGTTCTCGAGATTTATAACTTTTTATAAGGACTTAGGAAAATGACAAAAAAATATATAGCATTAGCCTGTTGCAGTGTCGCAGCGATATTTTTATTTTTGCACGGTTTTGATTATGGGGATACCAGTCAAATTGTAAAAATTAAACATTCATCTGATACTAAAGCGCGCAAAAAAGCAAAATTGGCGCAGCTTACGAAAAGCGATGATATGGTTGCCGCCATTTTAATTATGCCAAAGTCATATTTGCCGGCATTGAAGCGATTCTCCCAATCCAAAATTGCCAAGAATATAAAAATCCTGCGGGCCCAACTAGAGATGCTAGAAGGTAAAATGACGGCTATTCATCAATATAGTTTTAAGAAACAGCGCCCATCCGAGAATCCGACCGAAATTAACACATCTGAACAACTCGAGGAAATCAGCCAAGAAAAGCCGGCTCAGAATGATAAGCCAATTTTAGCAGCCGGCTTTCTGTATTTATTAGCGAGTGCGCACAAAACCAGACCACTGAACTAGCATCCAAAAAAAGCAGGTAATATTGACACAGGGAGATTAACCGGGGTTTGACTGACGAAATTCCGCTTTTTAGCTACCGACTCCTTCCTTCTCGATGCATCACGTCGACAGAAGCGTTTCGTCTTTGAGGGTCTGGCCGAATTCGGCCACGATCTCGGCCACCGTTAACTTCTGCTTGTCTTCGCCCTTGATGTCCAGCTGAATTTTACCCTGATGCAGCATCACCATTCGATTGCCGTATCGCAAGGCCTGATTCATATTGTGGGTCACCATCAGGGAGGTTAGCTGGTTTTCGCGAACCATGGCGTCGGTCAGGTCCATGACCTTGGCGGCGGTGCGGGGATCCAGCGCAGCGGTGTGCTCATCGAGCAGCAGCAGCCTGGGAAGGGTCAGGGTGGTCATCAACAGCGTCAGGGATTGACGCTGCCCGCCGGACAGCAGACTGACGGATTGCTTCAATCTGTCCTCCAGGCCCAGCTCCAGGACTTTCAGGATTTCCCGGTATTCAGCCCGTCTTTTCTTGGTTACCCCCCATTTCAGTCCCCGCTTTTTGCCCCGCAATTCGGCCATGCAGAGATTTTCTTCGATGGTCATATCTCCCGCGGTACCCATGGTTGGACTTTGAAATACGCGGGATATATACCGGGCCATCTGAAAGTCGGGCCAGCGCGTTACATCCTGGCCGTCTACCATGACCTGCCCCTCATCGGGTTCGATCGTTCCGGCGATGACGTTGAGCAGGGTGGTTTTGCCGGCGCCGTTGGAGCCGATGATGGTAATGAAATCCCCTTCGGCCACATCTATGCTGAAGTTATCCAGGGCTCGTTTCTCGTCCTGGGTGCCCGGGTTGAATATTTTGGTGACCTCACTGAGCGTCAACATGGCGTCGGACACGATTCAGACTCCCCTTAACTTTAATTTCTTCTCGCGTTTGCCGCGCATCGCAGGTACTGCCAGCGCGATGACCACCATGAGGCCGGTTGCCATTTTGAGATCGGTAGGCGCCAGCCCCAGGCGCATGCCCAGGGCAATGATAAGCCGGTAGATGACAGATCCGAAAACAGCCGCGAATGTCAGCCTGACGACGGTATGCGGTTTGATTAAGGCCTCTCCGATAATGATCGAAGCCAGCCCCGCCACAATCATACCGATACCCATTCCAACGTCGGAAAATCCCTGGTCCTGGGCAATCAGGGCGCCGGCCAGAGCCACCATCGAATTTGACAGCCCCAGCCCGAAAACAGTTGCCTTATCGGTATTGACCCCCAGGGCGCGAATCATATCCTCGTTGTCACCGGTTGCACGCAATCCGAGGCCGTACTCGGTGTGGAGGAATACATCGATCAGTATTTTGCATACCGCCGCGATGATAAGAAAGAGAATGATTACCGGAATATCACGCGACATATCCCAGGCTTCGATCGGTGTAAAAATGGTGGTGCGGTTCAAAAGTGGAATGTTGGCGCGCCCCATTATTCTGAGATTGACCGAATACAAAATAGTCATCATCAGGATGCCGGCCAGCAAGGAGTTGATCTTGAATTTGGTGGCAAATATCCCCGTTAGACAGCCCGCAACGAACCCGGCAGCGATCGCGATCATGGTTGACGAAACCGGATCCATCCCGTCAAAGATCAACCGGGCGGCAACTGCCCCGCCGAGAGGAAAGCTGCCGTCTACGGTCAGATCGGGAAAGGACAGCACGCGAAAGGTCAGTGCAATACCCAGCGCCACCAGCGCATAGGCCAAACCCTGTTCCAATGATATGGGGATAATATTGAGCATGCCGATCCTTTATGAAAAGATAAGCCGCGTCCGGCATGCAGGGCCAAGGCGTTAAACCCATTTCGGCGGACGCGGTTTGTCGCTAAACAGCCTTATTTAACCACCTCATCCGCCATTTTGATGAATTTCTCATCCAGCATGAGGCCTTGATCCTTGGCGGCCTTAGGATTGACAACCAGCTTCAGCTTTTTCGTCAGGCTGGAGGGGACTTCTCCGGCTGACTTGCCGTTTTTAAGAATTTCGACTGCCTTCAGGCCTGCGGTATAGCCCACCTGGAAATAATCGAATCCCAAAGCGGCAATCGCACCGCGCGGCACGGATTCCGTACCGCCGCCGAACAGCGGTTTGTTCTTGTCATTGCAAACTTTGACCAGGGATTCGAATGCCGACACCACGGTATTATCGGAGATGATAAATACGGCGTCGACCCGGTCGACCAGCGACTGGGCGGCCATATGCACTTCAGCCGAGGTCGATACAGTCACCTCGATATACTCGAGTCCGAATTTTTTCATGGCGGCCCGGGCCCAGGTCATACTCTTGACTGAATTGGCGTCTCCGGCATTGTAAATGGTTCCCCATTTCTTGGCGCTGGGTACCATTTCATGGTGGAGTTTGACCTGTCTTTCATAGGGCCAGGCATCGGACACACCGGTCACATTACCGCCGGCCGGGCCCATGGTTTTAACCAGCCCGGCATCGACGGGGTCGGTTACGGAAGAGTAAACCACAGGGGTCTTGGTAACGACCTTGACAATGGCCTGGGATGTCGGTGTGGCAATGCAGTGAACCAGGTCAAGGTCGTCACCCTTGAACTTGCGGGCGATGGCCTGGGCATTGGACATATCCCCTTGCGCATTCTGGTAGTCGTATTCAGCCATGACACCGTTGTCCTTCAGGGCCTGTTCAAAGCCCTTCTGGTCTGCCTCAAGAGCTGGGTGTGCTACGATAACCGAGACACCTATTTTAAAGGTTTTTGCCTGAACCGCTCCCGGAATAATAAGAGCAGCCACCACCATAGCCACTAACAACCACTTTAATTTATTAGTCATTTTAGTCTCCTTTCCCCGTTCCCATTTCATCGATTAATATTGATGAGCATGATAAGGCTATAATCGGATGAGTTTAAGAGAATTCATTCAAACTGTCAAGGGGGATTTAAAAAATGAATGCCAATTAGATTTTTGATTTTAGATTGCATAATTTGGATTGGTGTTATCGCTCCACTCTATCTCCATATAAAACAGATAGAATACATTAAATCCGCAATCTAAAATCAAAATCTATATTGAAACATATATTTTCGTTTTCTGCATCTGTGCGCCGATATGGGCCGAATTCGCCGATTGCCTAGCGGGCGATAATAAGATTTTTTAGTCGTCCGGTGACATCACATAGAAAGCCCCGGACGATGTTGCCATTCTGGAGCTATTTTTAAGGATGTCAAGGTGATGATGTGGGTTGTTTTTGGTTGGTTAAAAAAGTGGCACTAGGGCATCTTGGCGGTTGGCATTGTTCTTCCCATCCCTTCACCCATTCAGATATCCGGTCAGCACATTGACCACGTTGATACCGATCTCATCCACAGCATAGCCGCCTTCCATTACAAAAAGGACGGGACAACTCGCCTTGGCCGCGATCCTCGACCCCATTGTCTTAAAATGGTCGCATTTCAGCCTGAACCTCGAAATGGGATCCTTTTCGTAGGTGTCGACCCCCAGCGATACCACCAGGGTGTCTGGCGAAAAATCATGGACATGATTGAGTGCCTCGTCAAGCGCCTCGCGGTAGTCTTCCCACTCCGTCCCCCACGGCATGGGGTAGTTGCGGTTGAATTCCGCGCCGGCCCCAGCTCCGGTTTCATCAGCATATCCGAGAAAATAGGGAAACTCCTGACGGGGATCGCCGTGAAGCGAAATATATAAGACATCGCTCCGGTCATAAAATATGGCCTGGCTTCCGTTACCGTGGTGGTAGTCCACATCCAAAAGGGCCACCCGCTCCATTCCCCCGTCTATCAGCGCCTGAACCGCCACTGCGGCATTGTTGAAAAAACAATACCCGCCGTAAAGGTCGGAGGCGGCATGGTGGCCCGGGGGCCGGCAGGCTGAAAACACGCTTTTTTCACCGCTCCTTATCAATTCAACACCCCCCAAAGCGACGTTGACCGACGATGTGACAGCCCTCCAGGTACCGCCGGTTATGGGGGTTCCGGCATCGAACGAATAATAGCTGAGCAGGCCGTCGATCTCCACGGGTCGCTTTTGTCGTAGGGTACGGCTCGGCCAGCAGATGGGCATGGCGTCGCTGTCCCCGTGGCTTTCCCGCCAAGCATCGTGGGCCGTGCGCATGAATGTCACGAAGTCGTTCGTATGAACCCTCGTAATGGGACCAAGGCCGAAATCCCGTGGTTTGACGATCTCGCCGAACCCCGCGTCGGCGACCCACTTCATGATGATGTCCATACGCCGGGGACACTCGAACGGGGTCACGAATTTACCGTCGATCAGCTCGTGCTTGCCGAAATGCAGGTGGTGATCATCCGAGAATATGGTAATCATATGCCTTCCTCAACTCAGCGACGCTGGTAAACCAGGCCCTTTTGAGGGCCTGGCTCAGATTGCCGGCTCTGCCGGGGGTCACTGATCTGTTACTGTTTCAGCTTGGTCCAGACCCTGTCGGTCAGCTTTATCGATTTTTCGGAACACGACATGGTGAATATTGATTTCACGCCGGCCGGCACCGTCATTTCGGGTGCGTTCTTCAACGCTTCGTCCATGAAGGCCCCGCTGCCCTTGATGCCGTTAGAATAACGGGCAAAATTCGACTGAAGGCCGGCATTTTCCGGTTTCAGCATGAACTCGATGAACTTGATGGCCGACGCTCTATTTTTAGCATCCTTAGGAATCACCAGGTTATCCGCCCAGCTGACGACGCCTTCCATGGGATAGGCGTATTGAATGGCCTGGTTCTCCTGCCTCGTCCGCATGGCATACCCGTTCCAAATCATGTGGATGGCGGCGTCGCCGGAAACCATTCTCTCCAGGATGCCGTCAGAATTGTAAACCTTGACATGCGGCTTTTGATTCAGCAGAAGGTCCAGCACCTGCTTCATCTGCCCGCTGTCTTCATTGCACTGGGGAAAGCCCAGATAAACCAGCGCCATGGAGATCACTTCGTCAGGAGAGTTGAACATGGCCACTTTGCCCTGGAGTTCCGGCGGTGGCTCGAAAAGGATTTTGTAGGTGTTGATGTCACCCTTGTAAACGTCCGTATTCACATTGAACGAAGTGGTACCGTGCTGCCAGGGGATGGAATAGACATTGCCCGGGTCCCAGGGAGGGCTTTTCAGGGAATCGATAATCGCTTCGTAACCCGGTAAATCAGCGGCATTGATTTCCATCAGCAGGCCTTCCTGAATCATGATGGGAACGAAATTGTGCGAGGGAACAACGATGTCGTAACCGCTGCCACCGCCGGCTTTCATCTTGGCCAGGAGGGTTTCATTGGAATCGAAGGTGTCCAGGGTAACCTTGATTCCGGTCTCACTCTCGAACTTCTTGATCAGTTCGGGCGAGGTGTAGTCGGTCCAGTTGTAAAAGAACAGATTCCCCTGTGCCCAGGCGAGGCCGGATCCAAACGCCAGCACGGCCACGATGGTTATGAGTGTGCGAATCGGTTTCATTTTCTTCTCCTTTCTGCTTGGGTTGAAATTCATTCAGACGACCTTCTCCGAGTGAGGCAAGCCGGTTTCAACGCCGCTGCCCGATATAGTAGGACAGAGACACAAATAGAATCGATATGGCCAGCATGACTGTGGAAACCGCGTTGATTTCCGGCGTGATGCCCATGCGAACCATGCCGTAAATATAAAGGGGCAGCGTGGTCATGCCGGCCTGGGCAACCATCAAGGTAATGATAAAATCGTCGATGGAGATGATGAATGCCAGCATGGCCCCTGAAATGATACCCGGCAGCAAAAGCGGCAGCGTCACATGGCGGAAGGTTTGCCAGTCGCTGGCGTAGAGGTCATGGGCCGCCTGCTCGAGCGTATCATCCATCCCCTCCAGTCTGGCGCGGATGGGCAGAAACGCAAACGGAACGCAGAAAACCGTATGGGCCAGGATGACGCGCCCCAACCCGAGTTTGAGGCCCACCGCCGCAAAAAATGAAAGGGTTGCCACAGCGGTTACAATCTCGGGCACGATCAAGGGTAGCATCAGAACGGCGTAGGCGGCCGGCTGCCCTTTGAATTTCCGGCCGCGCGCCATGACCAACGCTGCGAAGGTGGCCAGCGTTGTCGCTGCACCCGTTGCCGAAACCGCCACTACAATACTGTTGATGGCTGCCCGTTGTATGTCGTCGTTGGCAAACGCGTGCGCATACCATTCCAGGCTGAAACCGTTCCAGATCGTCGCCGAACGTCCGGTGTTAAATGAAAACACCACAAGAATCAGGATGGGAATGTACAGATAGAGAAAAAACAGCCAGGTGATGATACCGAACCCGGGGAATCTTCCGATCACAAAATTCCTTATCCCTTTTCGGACGTTTCGGGCTCCTTTTTCGGGTGATGAAGAACGATCCCTGGCCATTATCGATATTCTCCAATTTCAATTTTGCGTGCAGGACCCAGCGCATATACCATCATGGCAACGAGTACGCATCCCATCAATATGAGGGCGGCCGCCGACCCGAATGGCCAGTTGCGTGAAGAGGCAAACTGAAGTTGGATCATGCTGCCGATCATCAATTTTTTGCCGCCGCCCAGGAGATTGGGAGCGATAAAGGCCCCGAGGCTGGGTATTAACACCAGGATGCTGCCGGCCACAATGCCCGGCATGGCCAGAGGCAACACCACCCAGCGCATCAGCTGCCGGCGATTGGCATACAGATCGTGGGCCGCCTCCAACAGCCGCAGATCGAATTTCTCGACCGTGGCGTAAATGGGCAGCACCATGAAGGGAATATAGGTATAGACCAAACCGATTAGAATGGCCCCGTTGGTATAGAGCAAGGGCAGCGGTTCACTTGCCAGCCCCAGTCCCATGATCACGTTATTGATGATGCCGTTGTCCCTGAGCATCAATATCCAGCAAAAGGTGCGAATTAGCAGGTTGGTCCAAAAAGGAATGGTGACCAGGAACACGAGCAAGTTCTTGCGCTTGGGAGGCTGCATGGCCATGAAATAGGCGGTCGGGAAACCGACCAGAAGACATAAAAGCGTCGTGGCCAGGGCCAGCAAAAACGACCGCCAGAAAATCATCAGGTAGGCCGAATTGAATACCAGGCTATCGTCGAGGTCCCTTTCGAAGAAGAACTGCACGTACGCCTCCAGGGTGAAATTAGGCCTCACACCACCATATGGATTGGCTTCCAGGAATGAATACACTGCAATGATACCGATGGGAAGGATCATGAAGACGGAGATAATTCCCAGTGCCGGTCCCAACCCCAGGGCTCTTTTTAGACTGGATTTTGTCGTATGCTTCATTTCTCGTGCAGTATCCGCGCCGTTCCCGGCGCTATTTTGAGGGCCACTTCATCCCGAATTTGAAAGTACGCTTCCCCGGTGATCGAATTCTGGCCGCGGACGTTGAGACAGACGGTGTCGTTCAAACGGACCAGGTAGTTTGTGTCCGTCCCCAGGTATGTGCTGTGTTCCACCGTGCCGATAATGTCTCCATCCTCACGGGTGGCCGCCGTGTCCAGGACGATCTTTTCCGGTCTGAGGGCCAGGGTAACCGTGTCATTTTCCCGGATGCCCTCCGTGCGTTCGACCTTGAGTGCCAGGTCACCACCCAGGGAGCACCACGCAAAACCCTCGTCAAACTTCTCGACCACGGCATCCACGAAATTGGACTCACCGATGAAATCGGCGACGAAACGGTTCCTGGGCTGCTCGTAGATCTGTGTCGGCGTTCCAATCTGCTGCAGCCGCCCCGAGGTCATCACCGCAATGCGGTCACTCATGGTGAGCGCTTCCACCTGGTCGTGGGTGACGAAGATGAAAGTGATGCCGGTCTCCTTTTGAAGCGTTTTGAGCTCCTCGCGCATTTCCTGACGAAGCTTCAGGTCCAGAGCCGACAGGGGCTCGTCGAGCAAAAGCACTTTGGGGCGCGGTGCCAGGGCTCGCGCCAACGCAACCCGCTGCTGCTGCCCGCCGGAAAGCTGATGGGGGTGTCGCTCGGCGAATTTCTTCATCTGCACCAGGGCCAGCATCTCCATGGCGATGTTTCTTATTTCTTGGCCCTCGCGCCCCTGCATCTTCAATCCGAAGCCCACGTTCTCAACCACCGATATGTGGGGAAACAGGGCATAGTGTTGAAATACCGTATTGACCGGTCTTTCCTGCGCCGGCAAGCCTTCCAGATTGTTTCCGAATAACAAGATCTCTCCGGCGGTGGGGTATTCGAACCCGGCCACCAGCCGTAAGAGCGTTGTTTTGCCGCACCCCGAAGGGCCCAGCAGCGTGAAGAATTCGTTGTCCTGGATGTCCAGTGAAACCTCGTCCAGGGCCTTTACGGCGTGATCCGTATGCTCTCCGAATATTTTGGTGACGCTTTTGATCCTGATGGCTGGCTCGGTCATGATCTAGTATTCTCAAAGTAATGTGTGTTTTGGTTTTAAGAATAAACGGGCTGTTGCCCAAATCGAATTTTATTTGCTGACGCCGCCTCACCTTGTGCGCCAAATTTTTGGTTTTTTTCTTAAATATTTTTACAAACGTACAAACAGTAATTGATTACGTCGACTACTTATG
>Ga0209367_1001817_pt1 | contig 27193 bp, 15 predicted proteins | sample WorMetLIZISLAND2_FD_187412 | JGI IMG/M metagenome (GOLD analysis project Ga0209367, IMG submission 187412) | Marine gutless worms symbiont microbial communities from Max Planck institute for Marine Microbiology, Germany - Olavius geniculatus... ... | reverse complement strand
CACAAGTTCTGACAATTTTGAACACAGGTGTTATAGGAACTTATAATTTTGCTAAATAAAGCACCTTTTGTTTATTGTGCGCTAATTAAGTCTTTAAAAGTTTATTGCAGATAACAACATTCGGCGGCAAGGTGATGACGCAAATTAGGTGAGGTGAAAAATGAGTGCACCTCGCATATATTTGGATCGTTTGCCATCTTTCTACCAAAAATTATCAAAATCGGTGTAAATTTGACGCAGTTCTGACAAAAACAAATCTGCTTAGTTTTTTTGAGACACGGTGTATAGTGCGAGTCGAAAAAGTGTACACCCTTAAAGTTTTTAAAAAAATTTTATTTCTTAAAGGCTAAAAATTTTAAAGCCATATTAAGCATTCATATTAAGCACGCATATTAGGCATTTAAATCTACGCCAAATCACACAGTTTTATAATTATTCTTAAATTTGATAAAGTTATGCAAGTGTAACGATATACACTGTAGACTGTGTTGTAACGTACTTATTTTATGACCATGATCGACGTCGTGTTTTACCTAAAGGCATGCGTAAAATAAAACTCAGTAACGCATAACAGCTTACATTATAATATTACATTATTACATTATAAATCAACTGCCAAAACAGTATGCAAAGCAACAAAAAAACTGTTGACATCGCTGCTGCCGCCCACTTGGGAGTAAAAAAATCTGTGCTTCCACTTGCGGTTTATCCCATAAACCCCCCCCCGTCTCTAAAATTTCTATTAGACCTTTAAAAATTCCTGATTTTTAAAAATTTGCTTTCAAAGTTTAACCCCCCAAAACTGTTTGCATCTACCGGTAGTGTGTTGCGCTGCATGTCACATTCAAACGTTGATTGGCTGACGAACGACCATTCATAAATTTGTCAAAAATATGTCAGTTTATTCAGTTCAGCTGCGTTGCACCGCGGAATATACAAAGCGAACAAACTGGCAATTCAGTTCATTTATGGCGCTTTGTACATGCTTTTAGTTGTCTGCCACTGTCAAAAAATCGAAGGCCCTCGTCCTCGATGGGGTGTCCTTTATCAAGCCTTGATCATTGTCAGCACGTTTTGTATAAATTTGAGGCGGCCGCACCCGCTACATGCAGAAGTATGATCTTTCAAGATTTTGTGCTGAAACTGAAAAACAATGAATTTCCCTGATTGAAAAAACGAATTTCGGGACCAACATTTTACATGCACTCATTTTTATCATATGCCTATGGTAACGTTTTACGGCGATCAGCCGAGGGAGCTTGGATATATTTCGCGTTGAAAAAGGCATCAAGCGTAAAACATAAAGGCCCACCGGCACAGCTGGGACGGTCTTAATAAGGCACGGAATTAGCAAGACTGTTTGCACGATAAAATAACGATAAAAGGTAAACAATCCGGTACCAAGCGCATACGACATGAAATGCATTCGCCATTGTCATCAAAGATTAATCATTAAAGTCAGTCACAGTCATAAAATCAGTTATTGCTGTCAAATACGCAGAGATTCGTCGAATCACAACCGGACCAGCATATGACCAGTTAGTTATATGACCAGACACACGGCCAGTTACGACCAGCATAATGACTTTTACTGTACAACATCTATATGCGCACAGTTGCATGTATTAGTAGTATATACACGATCAGTCACACATTATACGAAGTGGTCTAAAAGTAAGCAAGTGTTTCAGTTTCAATATCATCAAATATTATTCAATATTCACAATAAGTCACACACTTTCTAACTCAGCAGCATGAGAATTGCAACAAAAAAGTAGTCATTATAATTTATTATTTGCAGCCGTTCTAATAGGCTGCATTATAGGACATGCAGGTCTTGCCCGTCCGTCCCTCTATCTGTCTGTTCCTCACTTGCTCCTAACTTAAAACTAAAATGGCGTGCATGTAGATAAACTACAGTCATTGTGAAAGTTTTCCAGCGCAGAACAGGAGAAACCGGCGAACAAGTTTTCAGTTCAAAAAGTCAAAGACCCACATATCTTTTTCACATGTAGGCCTAGTTAAACCGTCGCAAGCGCGTAGATACACTACGTCGTAAAGTATTAATAACTGTCCGCGGTAGCGACGTCAGTATTGTTTTCATATGAGTCTTTTTTATGTGGCCACGATAACTCACAAACCGCGCAATAAGCTTGATGAAATTCTGCGTGAACATGTACCTAGACAACCTCTTAATATCTATTAAATATCAAGGTCAAAGGTCAGAAATCAAGGTCGCGTAGGTTTTTTTTCTGCGCATGATATCCCGGATACCAGCGGACAGGACTCAACCTTAAACAACGCCTAACAGTGTAGTCTTACAGTAATATTGACAAGACAAGATATTCAGTCTGAGGGAATGTTTACTGTGTGGCTGGATGATTCCAGTGTGAATGGTATATGCTAGCATCGCAGTGATGTAGACAAGGAAAAACGGTATTCCCACAAATATTTTTGTAAGAGAACGCCTTTTTCCAAATGATATCAAGATAAGGAAGCACAGCGACAAGGCCGCAAAAACGAAAATTCTAGCCCTTTCCTTTGGACATTTTAAAATTAAGAAAAAACATTATTATACAAAAGTAAATGTCACCAGGTGCGGTCTCCAGAGGGGTGCAAAAATGCTCTAAAATACGTTTGCCGCCGGAAGCCTTTCCGGGGAGCTTTCAACACCCCTCCTATCTACATCAAAGGAGGTCGGTCTACTTCTGTAAGGAAAAAGGAAAGAAAAAGCGGAGGCGTTCCTGCAAAGACAAATCGACCACCAGCGCTACGCGACGGAGTCGTCACCGAGCGTGTATCGCTTGACGACACCGTTGCTGGCTGCTGTCTTCTCGTCGCTGCTGAACATGATGCTGCGACGTCGGTCTGACGTTGTCGTCTTGCTGGGCGCCGCAGGCTTGCTTTTGTGTTCCGACGAAGCCGAGGGATAGGTGTAGGCGCTGTGCCAGATGTCGGCCAGACAGAAGCTTGAATGGAAGCGGTAAAAGAGTAGCAGAGGTAGGTTGATGTTTGATAGTAGCAGCCAGGGCAGCGTCGTGTAATAGTCGAGCATCGTCTCCGGCGAAACGCCTTCAAAATAACGTAACAAAGTAACATATTCATTCGAATCAAGTCGCATTGAACCCATAGAAGACAAAAAGGAAGAAAACTAAGAGCCTAGCTGCAGTAACGGAAAACGGAAAAAGAAACAAGATCTAATGACTTCACTCAAGCAAATACATTGTATACACTAGAAAAAAAGCACAAAATATATCAACGACCAGCGAATTGCAGTTCACAGTCCGATGTTTGTGGAAAAAAATGCTTGTAACAGTTGCAACAGTTGTAACAGTTGCAATTGAAGGCAAGCTCAATTAAAATAAAGTAACTGTAACACTATAGGCCTAATTTTTTTGAAATCCGAAAAAACTTCTTCATGCGCTTGTGATAACATAATTTTAATTTAGGCAAATCTGTCTAGATAATTCCGCCATAGAAGCACGTACAATAAGACCTAAAAATTTAAATCGTTACATTTACAAAACAACGTTTGAACCTTTGACGAGGGCAGTGCGACAGATCCAGACGCTGACGTTAGTGACGATGAGAAAAGTTATCAGTCCTCGACCGGGCATCGTCTCGAGATGACTCTGTGACAGCGGGTAGCGACGTAAGCCGCCTATTGTCAACAGAACCTACACGTCATCACAGCAATGTTCAACAGTAGTATATACGTATTTCGTCATAAAAATAGAAGCGAAGAACGCTTAAGTAAACTTAACTAAACAATAAAAAATGTCACGAAATCACGACGTAACTGTCACAGCAACGTAATATCCATCCAATCTTTCTCGGCAGTTTTAAAAAAATACACCATGTTTAGTTTTGATACTGACCCGTATTTTTTCACCTTCCATTCAGTTTTTCCTTTTTAGGAAGATTTCCAAAATTTTCAGCACAAATCTGTTTATTTAATGACACTTGACGACAAGCTTCTAATTTTTAAAAATTTCAAAAATTTCAGCATCATTGAAGAAACCTGGTTAGGATTACAACACTCCCCAAACTTTATCTTTTCTGTGACACTTTTGGCGCCTCGCATCCACAAAATTTCCTGTCCCAAGAACAGAGACCGAAGCGCGGCCGCCACGAAAAAGTGCATATAATAAGTAAGTTTGGGCACTTATGACCTCTAGCGACTATTGTGAGAAATAAAATAATGAAGTAGGTCTGAAACAAGTCGGAGGACTAGCCTGGAAGACGGCTTGAATGACAGAAAGGCTTGAAGCAGCGAGTCGCAATGATTCAGTTAACATATGATCATCGGAATCACTCTGGTGACCGTGACCATCGTCATCGTGATGCGAATCTGCAATCATGTCAAAATTCGGTCCACCTTCTAGAATGCTGCGTCACACACTGTTGATGCATATTGAGCAATAAAAAACAACAATAAACTGCAATAAAAATTTAATTTATTTTGTTTTGTTGCAGCATACGCAAACCATAAACACTGCAATTTTTCTAGCTGCAAGTTTGTAGTGCAACTTTTTGTTCTCTGATAAGCAGCAATGGTCGTTTCTATTACAAATTGTTATTTTGGTGTCTCAATAGTGTAATAGTTAAGACGTTGGACTTGCGATTGCAAGGTCATAGATCCGACTCACTGTTTGGTCACTATTAAATCGTTACTACTTAGACGGGTGACTGTCTGCAGACAAGTAAATCATCTCCGTATATAAGCAACACCAAGATTAACTCAGCCTTTCATCCCTCTGAGATAAGTATAAATCGAGTACCAGCCTGTCTGGCTGGGGTTATGGCGGAGCGCGTTCACCTGTGTTGGGTGGGAGGTAACACTGGGATTTCATATGGCAGGTGACGCTTCGTAGCTCTGAGATGGGTTTTGTATGAAAAGCTATAACATTATACCATTCAACCATATTGTTTTATTACGCGCAACAACAGCTACTGCTGTAGCGCGTCTTAGCCATCGCAATTCTGTCTGTGCGTTTGTCTGTGCGTCCGTCTGTCACACGGGTGGATCAGTCAAAAACAGTGAAAGTTAAAATCACCAAATCTTCACCGTCGGCTGCCTGGAAGACTCTAGTTTTAAGATCAGTAAAGCTTTTCCATAAATTCGAAAGGGGTCACCCCGATCGAGGGAGCTAAATGAGAGGGGGTGGAAAAAATTGTGATTTTCAATTGATACGGCGTTGGCTGAGCAAGACAAGTGGCGTCTTCTGGTGAGTACAAGTAAGACATTATAGATAATTTGCCGCCGGTCGTCTGGCGCCCTCTGGCGACTGACTTAGACTTTGTTTACTGAGCTTTTAAACATGCACCGCTGTTGCGCGTTCCCGTTTGCGTTAGCAGGACTTTTCTTTTTTATTTGATGTTACTGCACACGCGGACAGACGCCGCTAATGAATGGATGCGATAAAGTAAAAAATAAATGCAGCTAGTGACCGTGTGCGCCGGTGCCCGAGTGTGTAGAGACGTAGTTGGCCGACGCCATGACGATTGACAGTTCGTACATGACTTCGCCGCACATTGCGACCAGTAGCAGAATGTCATCCACCGACACAGGACGCGCTATGTATGACAACTGTACACACAACCAATACCAACAAACATACGAAACTGCAATATGTATAGGTTTCAACGCGGTCTACAGTTGATTATGCTAGCGTAACATTGTAGACCGTGCTGAAACATATTTATTTCATAGCCGTGATCGACGGCATGTACTGCCTTCAGAAACGCACGCCACGTGTGATATACAAACGGGAGACGCTATCAGTCGTCGCGCTTGAGTGGAGTGAGATTATGGACAATTATAGGCCTAATACTCCGGAAACTAGTGAGAGATAGGAGAACTAAGTAAGTCGAGAAAAAAGGGCGAAAATATGCACTTGAGTCAGATGACGTTGCCGTATGAGTTACTTAGTTTTATGGGCCTAAGGCTAAAATTATGTTAGAATCACGTGAAAGTTTGCACTCTGCAGTAAGCAGACTTCCATCGGCACTTGCCGGTAGGTAGGCATTGTGAGGCGTTATGTTGGAATATATAGCCAGCAAGCTGCAAAATTATGACCACAGCCTATCAGGAAGGCCGCATAATAACTCAGTGTCTGTCCTATGATGTTCTTTATTATGCGTCCATCCACGTCAAGTAAAATCGTAGATCAATGTTTCAGTTACCGGTTAACCCCCCCCCGCTCAACTGTTTTCTAAACAACCCTAACACAATGTTAAATTATGTATTAGGGGTCAGCTATATACTATACATACGATTTACACCACAATTTTGGTCGGACTCCTACAGCCGAAAAATCCAACCCTACCGAGTTATTTTTCACAATTCAACACTGTCGTAGATAAAACGATATTAAGACAGACCTGGTTGATTTTGTAGAGAGCGACGCCGGTAGCAAGTAACATAATTCCGAGCTGAATAATGAGCGTCACCAAATAGATGACCGCCTGCTTGGTCGTGTCATCTGTGGAGAAATAGAACATGATGATAGCAACAAAAGTGCCGGACAGAACGAGGATTCCCGCGAAGAAACCGCGGTGAGACTTCTGCAGGATCTGCTCGTGACCACCGTCCTCGGCTATACAGCACAGCACAGTACACAGACTGAAAGACGCACGGTAGGCCCTATTATACACCGGTATATGATATACAAATAGTGACTGGCGTCGAGGTCATCATTAAAAATTTTATCCCAAAAGTACGAAAAAATGTTGCCTTGAGATCGAAAATCGAGGGCAACATTTTACGAACTGAAGAAATAAAAATGTTAAATGACGATCGAAACGCCAGTCACTTTTTGTTTTGTTATACCTCAAAACCAAACAATTCTATAAGTCAACGAGTGAACAATAATGCGAAAAAGCTGCGTCGATTTTGATGTTGTCCGGTCAACAGTTCGCGGGCGACAGTGCGTATTTGTTAATGTCACGTGACGCGATTTGAACTAATCGCGTGCAGGTATTTTCCGTTGAAGTATAACAGTAGGCCTACGTGTTATCTTAGCTCAGGTACTGATTTTATGCGGGGAATGGAGCGATCGTCCCACCGCCAAAACATTACGGGGACACACCCGACAAGCGTTTGACTCCTGGATATTTCTAAAATAAAAAATAAAAAAAAAATAGAAGCCAATTTCTGCACATCAGCATCTGATTCGACGTTAATACAAGTTGCCATTTTATGCGTAAAAACTAAAGGACAAAATACAAATGCGTCATTGTCCAAGTGATAAACAATTCGGAGTTTTAATCTCCAGATGTACCAAAAATCGTTCGGCGCTAAACAATTTTTTAAAAATACATTTTACAAACTGTGCACTTTATTTCACCAACGCAGTAGCACATTTTTATCCGCGCAATGCAATAGCACGAGCGGGTACTGCCACCGTGTGTTGTCATTATTTCTATTTCTGCATAATGCGGATCCTGGCCTGCGATTAGCTTGCTTCTTATTATTATTAGCCAGTACGCTAAAAGAACAAAGTGCGATGTTCAATAAATCCACAGCTAAGTTGCAACTGGATTTTAAAAGTGGGAAGAAAAAAACAGAGAAGTGTAGAAACATGGAAGAAATAAAAAAACAAATAAAGTCGGAGAATGCGATGTCGTCGCCTTCAGTCGGTGCGTGTAAGTTTCCTTGTGTCAAGTAGTAGTAATTAGCCACAATGAAATTAAGATAGCGGAACGACCGGCATGTGTCACAGGCGTCTGGCTGAATGCCTAAAATGATATTTAATGACATCGCGCAGTGCGATCGGTTGATACAGGAATGGCCCACAGTACTTCGGGCTCAGACAGAAATTAGTGACATAAGGTGTCCCGGTCATATTTTACAGCTCACTGGCTTTATATTGTAAGCTAAACACTGCGCACTGCACCATTTAGCGCACTGAAGGTTAATTTGTTTTAACGTTATGCGCTATATAAATTTACGGTTTACTTATACTTATTTATTTACTAACGTTTTTGTTAACAGACCAAAGTTAACTCACCATTTGTTTGTTGGACGTAAGACGAGTTGTGTTCGATCACTTAGTTTTTTTAATTTTTGACGCTTAGAAAACGTTCAAAAATTAAAGTCTAAAGTTGTCGGAAATCACACCGAGTTGAAACCAAAAAAAATTTAAAGGTTCAGGCTCCAAAAAATTTGCAGCCAAAGTTTTATCCTTACTGCGCGCCAGATCACGTGGACAAGTTCAGTGAAGTTGGTCCCACTAGCCCTAACGTTATTGGCAGTAACATCTTCAATTTTGAGTAAATTTTTGAATTTTTGCTCCTTCCCCCCAAAAAACAATTTCAGAGAACACTACAATTCTGAACCTAATTTTTAAAGCAGCACTTATTTCCGATCGCGCGGCAAAGTTTCATGTCGATCGGCTGAGCGAGCTCGGAGATTTCGCGGCTAAAGCAAACCTTTGGTGACGTTACTCCCACTAACGTCAAAGCTATACACCAAATTTTGACCATTGTTAAAACGTGTTGAAGACCTCTGTCCCAAATGTCGTATGCGTATACGTAGATAAATTTTTGGACAGAGGTTTTTCCGAATTTTGGGATCCGCATTGTCTAACTGCACGCATTTCCGATCACGAGTCAAAGTTTCACGGCAATTGGCGGTGGCAGCTCAAAGATATCGCGATGCAAAGTGCCAGGAAAAAAGCATCAGCAGTAAAACGTAAGACTACCGCTACTATCGCAACTGAGCGGTCTAATAAATATTATCACAGCTTGTAATTCGGTGAATTTTGTAGTCCGAAAAAATGTACGAAGCGACAGAACTAAACTAAATTAAAGCGAAACGAAACGAAATAAAATACTGCGTGCATAATGATGAACGTCGTATTTCAGTTTCGTTTATCTCGTTTCGTTTCATTTCAGTTTATTCCATTTCTGAACACACTTAAAACACACTTTACGAATGCAGTTCTAATGTGTACGAGTATATACCGTAGTTGGCGGAGAGGGCGGGAACACGGAAGAGGTTCTGAATGCGGCGCAGCGTGTTGGCCTGCTCGTCCGTGGCCTCGGACACGGCCGAATACATCACCGCCAGAGTTCCCATCGCGATCAGGCTGTACTCGAGCACGAACGGAAACAGGAACGGCGATGTCGACTCAATCAGCTTGTCGAACTTTAGACAGTCGCCCGTCAGCACGTCGTGACCTACCACACCAACGTGCAAAGGCCTCAGAGCTACGGAGCGTCACGTGCCATATGGGATCACCTGTCACCTAATAGAAGTAAACGCGCCCCGCTTTAACCCTACCCAGACAGGCCAGTGCTTGACTTATCTGTCCTGGAAAACGAAAGGCTGAGTTGACCGTAACAGTTAGTTAAACACTGAGATGGTTTACCTTCTGTCCCTCCTGTCCGCAGACAGTCACGTATCCAAGTAGTAAGTTAATAATATCCCGTTCACACGACGAAGCTGGCTCTAAGAGCCGGCTCTAAAAGTCTCTAAGAGTCAGCTGTATGAGCGCACGTAGAGCTAGTTTCATGAATTTTTGCAATATACACCGTTATCGAGCCAGCTTATAATATAAGAGTGCACAACGTGCTCGTAGAGCCAGCTCTTTAGAGCCAGCTTTTTCGTGTAAAAGGAACATGACTGCTAACCACTTGCGATCCGATCGGGAGTCAAAGCAACGACCACTATGTGGCCAAGTCCGACACTTTACGTTACGCTTCCAAGCCACCGAGTGGCTAAAATGCAATGTAGCGAGACTTGAAAAGTTTTACGGTCAAATGTCAAACTTATCATTCCGCGCCGTAGTACACATTATAGAACTTTTTAATCGGGCGATAAAATTCACCAGAATGCAATTGAAACGTTGCAATTTAAACACTACCCATTATTCATATAATATATATAACGTACTCTACGTAAACGCGAACTAGTACAATCTGAGGAAACCTCACGTGACGTGCACCCGCATCGGTGCTGCTACCGGGCGGATTAGGGTAGTGTACAACGTGCATTAACAATGCGCTACCCCAGCAGTCAAAAAGATTTAACCGCGGCCGTTTTCCACAACTCAAACTCAGGTCGATATCGTACAGACCTGGTGTAGAATTATCGGCCGGCGAATCGCCGTGATGGTCGTCGTCGTGGTGTTGGAAATGTTCGTACTCAAACATGATCTCGTTGATGAGGGTCCGCAGCCAGACGCTCGTGTTGGTCGCAATCAGATGCATCAGTGCAAACCGCACGATCACTTCGTGGGATTTCACCTCCATCTGTCCACATCCATCGTCAAATGCTTAAATGGTATACCTCTTTATGGAAAACCCATCTCAGAGGTACGGAGCGTCACCTGCCATGTGGGATCACACAGCCATACGACGCATGCACACACAGCAGCGACGGCAGCTTTAAGGTACTTGATTCTGTACTTGATGAATTTACTTGTGACAAAATTTACCATCATATTTGCATAATCAGCACAAATTACGTGCTCAGCTAGTAAAAACTCGAATTAAAACGAAGCCTGAGATTCATATAGTATCTAAAAATGGCAGAAAAATGTAATGAAGCAAGATTTTAAACGTTTTATAGCGCAAACCAGTTATGTTACCACATGAAAAATGGCATGAAAAAAAAACTCATGAGCGACAAACCGTTTGATTCTTGAAGAGAAAGAATGTCTGCGTGATGATAAATGCCAGCCGAAAAACGAAGGTCCAGCCATACGTTCCCGAGCACTCGACAGTCGTCCCACTCATCTGAAACTGGATCTCTAGAATAATGTAGACCACGTTCCCGAGCGCAAAGCCTTACATTTCCACACCAAATAACACATTAGCTTTATATAGGCCCAATAACAGCCACGATGCATTACGCTTGATGGAATGTATTCCAATCCAAAATACTGTTAGTATAGACAATAGCGCCAAGTTGCATTGCCCTGATTACTTTGAATGAAATTCATATCACACGAAGAAAAAACAACAAACTATTCATGTTTGATACACAAGTTTGATCTACTTTCAGTTTTACTCAGATCTCATCAACAGTACATCCGCGGTCAAGCTAGCCCCAAGAAAGTAAGTAAGTAAGTAAATAAGTAAATACGTTTATAAAACGCACACTTTCAGCGAGAAACTCGCCGAATCCGAGGCAAACGTTTAAGCGATAATTAGTAGATTAGCAGCAACAGTATTTCTTGCCCTTTCGCCCCTTATTCCAAAATTTTTGATCCGCAACTGCAGACAAAGCAGATGTGACGGTGAGTACTGACCGAGTTGCCAAAGTCGCAGGTAAAGATTGGAGCCCTCGTGACTGAAGACGCTGCCAAGTTTCATCAGATCAATCCAAGCCTCGTCCTCAACCTCATTGTCAGCGTCAGCCTGTGGAGCCAGCTTTCTGCCAGCCTCACGCTCAGCCGCGCCTCCGAGACGAATCTTTGCTACACGCACAACTCAACGTCTTGTCAATTATCATCATCAATTATCACCACCATTATCGCATAATGGTACTACACTAACAGTCGCATTCTGTTAAAATATGTTCGGCTAAGTTTATCGCCATTTCACTGAGTTATAAAAGAAAGAAACAAAGTGTCTTTTAAAAGTTTTTAAGCATCTACAAACGTTTTGATTACACTGTTCAGCACACGCCGTTCGACACAGTCTAGTATCTAGCGATACATGACAAGCAAAGACAAAGTTCTTTCAGCATCGGTTTGTCTGTCTATCAGTCGGTAATGTACATGCTTTTAACTCGCAGACAAAAAGGCCTAAAATCGACATCATTCCGAACATTTCCCGCGACAGGAGTAACCGCTAAGCCAATTTGTAGTTTTTTTTTAAATTATTCAAAAAATTAAAAACACGAAACGTTGAAAGCCTCGCGCATACTATGTGCAATCGAGAAGTCTACGGTCACCTATGCGTCAAGCAACTAATTAATAATTCAATGCTAGCGTTTTTTATCACTGGTTGTATATAGTGCAGCACAATGAATGGCGAACAGTTGCATCAAGTAGGGGGAGGAGACAATTGCCTACCCCAAATTTTTGGCTGTCGAAAAATTGTCAGTAAATCTTTTTGCTGAAAGATTCCCGTCCAAAAAAAATAAAAAATAAATTGTGGCTAAAAACTTTAATGTTAGTAAAAATTTAAAGCACAAATTTAAATTTTGAGCACACAATTGTTATAATTTCTTCTGTCGGAAAATTGCAACCTCCTGCCCGTCTAGTTTTTCTAATCTACGACGCCGCCTGTGGCGTTAAAGTGCAGAACTGAATATCCTACCAGTGACTCCTCCCGTGTTGGCGCTCTTTGCGCTCGTCGCGCTAACGCTGAATCGCCTCTGCTCGTTGATCATCTGCAGCACATTGGTCGACACCACGCTGTTGCTGCGAGCCCGCTTTGCCAGGTCGGGCGACGGCAAAACGTCACTGCGACTGTCGTCATCACTGACGTCATTACTCGCAGAACTCGTGGGTCTGTCGACAGCCGGGCTCGGCGCTGAAACGCTGCTCTGTATCTCCACCGGTTTCACGTCGTTGTCGCTGTTGTTGTCATTGTTGTTGTCGTTGTTGTCATTTTTGTCGTCGTCGTCGTCGTCCGGCATCGGTGTCGGGGTGGTGATGGTAATTTGCGGAACGGTGATGCTAGGAACGACAATCTCGGGCGAAGGAGGACGTGGGATCTCGTCAGCGAATATGCCGTCGTCCGACGAAGCGGCATGTTTGATGTGATCGTGGCGCTGGTGTAGCAGCAACCACTGCAGAAATACCACGGACAGAACGGCCAGACCAAGCGAGTAGACGTTGTAGATCTGTCCCAAATCATCATCATCATCATCATATCATCAGCGATATTAGTTAGTCCCCCTTCGGTGCAAATTTTGGATAAAGTTTATTTTAACTAAAAAACGTTACGTTATCAGCAAGTATGTTATTGTTGTCAACAACGCAGACACTACGAACTAACAGGATTGTTTTTTTTCGGTAGTTTTCTTCATTTTGATGTAAAGAGGAGTAGTACTGCAAAAAGTGTTCTACTTCACAAGGTAAAGTGACAGCACTAAATAGGTGAGGTAAATATTGGTGTACTATCAATTGCGCATAACTTTTTTAAAATAGTGCTCAGCAAAAATTTAAGTTATGTTGAGAACGCCGAAGACTTTTTTGGTCGCAGTGTACATTGTAGCCAATGTATATATAACAAACCTATTTTGACAGAGGTTGTAGAGAAACTATTAGAGCAGCAGCAGCAGCATGAGCAGAGCTAAAAACTTGCCATGTTGTAGATGGTCATGTGCCATTGATGCTGTAGAGCCTCGGTCATAGGCAGCAAAAGACCGATCAGTACCATCAGTATTGCATACAAAGGACTCAGCAGATGTGAATAGTCAGCTCTGCACATTTATAACACAGCTATTGCCTATACGTTAATAACAAAGAACCAAGCCTAAACTAAATTTCGCAAACGGCTTGGTTTTAGGCAGTTTTGTCGGTGCTAAGGATCTGTCTGAAACAAAAACACGTGCGAGTTTCAGTTTTTAAAGTTTTAGTTTCATTTAGTTTTCGACGCGCTACAGCTATGTTGTAAGGCGTCTATGGTACGATGTGTCGTCTGTCTGTTGTCTTTCGTCGCCATCGTCGTCTGTCACGGATGGCTGACCACCAATGGGAAGTCGCATATTGGCTTTCGGTGCGAGATAAAAAAAACGGTGAGAAATAGTGCCAAGGTTACTATTAATTACTAATAAACAGTGGCATACGACCTTTCAGATTTCATGAAAATCATTGACCTTGGATGACATTAAAGGTCGGTACTCACAACTGTGGCTAAACAGTGCAAGATAGAGCCAAAGTTGCTATTTAACACTAACAGGAAATCGCATACGCTTTTTCAGATGAGCTGAAAGTCATCGACCTTAAATGACGTTGAAAATCGGTATTGCAACAGGAACAATATAGGCTACAGCGCGTTTTCTCTAGCGACAGCTGCAGGGCTTTCTTGTTCCACATGCAGGCATACCCTTATCGCTATTTACAATATTTACTTGACAAAAAGAAGGCAGATAGAAACAGATTTCAGGGGAGCGCCACAAATGCAGACTTTATAAAAGGACGTAGTGATTCTCTGGATTTTCAATACCTACTTTACAGTTTAGGAAATTGTAGTGGCTATAAGAATTAAAATTTAAAAGCAGCGTAAAAAGTTGATAAAAAAACTACAAACGACCTCGCGCCTATTCAAAGCGAATCGTGTTACGAAAAAAGCGACTCATGGTGTTAGTGATCGTGCGCACGAACGGTCCGATGTCGCGCACGAACTGTAATAAACCGTGCGCGACTGCGCGCTCCATTTAAGTCGCGGTTAACTATCGTGCGTGCGCACGGTCTGAACTTCTGAAGTGGATTGGATGACATCTTGAGTGGCATTACGTCATTTAATGACGGACACCTTGGTGTGAATTCTTGGCGGCGGTTTTGTGTAGTAAAGGTCGACATTAATCGGAGCTGAATATCAGCTACCAAACAAGCCGTGTAATTATCTCTAAATTACCCCCAAAAGTTATTAAACGTACGCACCCTTCAGTTAAACTGCGGTTGATTATTACCAATAAGCCAAACGCTAAACTGCACTTTTAATTCTGCCTAGTGCTGCAGAAGAAGTTGATTAAAAAATATGCCATCGTAGCGTGTGCAATAATTTGCGCACGGGAAATAACACTTTGTGACTGGATGCGGACCGTGCGTGCGCACGGTAAATATAATCATTGGAAAGCGACAGCTATGCGATACATGTTAGATTTTTAAAAAAGTTAAAGAAAAGTTAAAGCTGTAATATTTTACTAATACAATTTCAAGTTAAAAGTATTCTGCATTACAAAGAAACAAAAAGAATGTCGTAGTTGATACCCGGAAGCCTTTTGCCGAGCCTTGCCGCTGGCGCCTGTTCCCGGGTGAATGGGGATTGTGACGACAGCTTCAAGCGGCGGTCCGGACGATTCCGATGCACTATCATAGTAGCCAGGCGTACGTCCGTCGTCTCCTTCTACAAGAAAATAACACTGCATTCTGTCTTCTCACAACTCGGAAATAATACAACGACATCGACAAGTAAGCGCGATGTACATTTGAAGTCTTCTCTGTAGCCGATCGTCAGCACTGCAGCTCAATATATCACGAAACGCTTGCAAGGGCTAGCTGTACCTTGGTTGCTGTTTCCTGGCCTGCATTCAGCTGTCAGCGCACATTGTGCCTGGCCAAGCATTATGTGACGTGTTTCCAAGTTCGTTATAAGCCGAGCTGGCCCGTGCACATCGCGTACAGGTAATTGTCCCATTTGTGGCAGTGGCGTACGTGACGGGACATCTACTGCTTTTCATTCTTGGAGTGTGCAGGACAATACCAGTGTAGCAGGTCATCACACTAGATTGCCTCTAGCAAGTAGGGCTTACCTGCTTTGCTCGCATGCCCACTATGTTGTCACGTACGCTATAAAATTTCAACCATGTTGCTTCTTCGTTTATTTTGATCAATGTGATTAATAATAATTAGTGGCCTTTTTGTCTGTGGAATAGGCTATATCAAAAAGGTATTACGGATTTTAGCGAATAAATGCCGATGTGCAAAGGACCCAATCAAAATTAGCATTGGGGAGGATCTTGATTCTTTCTCGAATTTTGGATTATTTTTAGTCAAAGCATATATAATCCGACGTTTTGAAGTGAGTACGGAAAGTTTGAAAAACTGTTTTTCCAAATATATACTTTCGCCATTTAGGCCCGTGCATTACCTACGAATACGTGAATGCGGTCTAGTCACGTTTATGATATTTCATAATTAGTTTGTGCCGCAGAAAATGTGTTATCTAGACCTGTCTAAGCGACAAGTGAACGTTGGTCTAGTTTCTGATATATGGACTTGTTGCGAAAAATATGAATAGAAATAAACACGAGAATAGGGCATAGTAGCTAGGGGGTTTTGTGGCAGGGGATTTCTGTCGTGGGGAGTTTGTATGTATAGCTAACATTCTGTGTGTTTCTCGCCTACAGGTATGCTGACCACGAGCTGCAACTATTAGGGGGCCTACCGCGTGCAACAATAGCAGCGTACAGCGAGCAACCAAGTGTCAACAGTTCTAAGTCGGAATTATTATTCTGTTCATACGGACCAATAAGTATCGCCAACCTCCTGTTGCCGTTCGGCAAAATTACTAACTGAGGTTAGATGCTGTCCACATTTTAGGCTTACTCCGTACCGTTTAGTTAGCTTCCTTTTTTACACCAATAAACTTATTCAGACATTTGTTATCAGTTTTCGACTGCTTTGTTACTCCTGCTCGCGAGTTTGGTTTTCCGCAAAAATCGAAAAAATTGTTGTGAATCGTCAATCCCAATATTTCGTTAATTTTCAGGCAGTAGTATACAGTTCGCCGACATTTTTCTGGAGTATTTTTACGCGCGAAAGCAGCTACTGCTTTAGCGCGTCTTAGCCATCGCAATTCTCTCCGTCCGTCCGACACACGGGTGGATCAGTCAAAAACGGTGGAAGTTATGGATCACCAAATCTTTACCGTCGGCTGCAAGAAAAACTCTAGTTTCAGGAACCGTTAAGCTTTTCCATAAATTCGAAGGGGTCACCCCGAACGCGAGCGCTAAATGACAAGAGGGTAGGAAAAATTTGCGATTTTTAGCCAATAACTCGCTGTATCTCAATAACAGTGCGAGATAGGGCCTAGGTAACTGTTAATCACTAATAGGAAGTTATACACTGGCTCTCGATTACCACCAAATTTAATGACCTTGGATGACCTTGAACGCCAAAATAAGGGCTTTTATAGATTTTTTTTAGCGATTTCGGGTTGTAAGACACATTTCAAGAGCGAATTGCGCTGAAATCAATTGAGATAGACATAAAGAAGCTGCATATAAAATTTTCAGCATTGAACGTAGATTTCGACGATCCAAGTCTCGATATTCTAGGTTTAAGGAAACCTGCGCACGAGGGCATCAAAGAGCGGTACCCCCGTAAAAAGTCGTTGTTTTACCGTTGTTGGCCAGTCTTATGTGAAAACGGTTGCAGATAGGCATGGGCATGCTGCCTATCACAACAAGCACTAGTGACGAGCTTTTCAGTCGTATGAAAATCGATGACTTTGAAAAACCCTGAACTTTTAAAATAAAGTTTTTTTTGATTTTTGCGATTTTCGGCTGCAGCGCACACTCCAAGAATAAAGTTCGACGAAATGGCTAGAGATAGACTGATATATAGTTTGCGAACAGGAACTGCTATAGGCTTTCGCGCATTTCGGGAGCATTAGCTCAAATTTCTTGTTTATCTGTTCTTTTCGAAAGCAAATAAAACTTTAACTATAGCAGTTGAGTTCGGTAAGTAGAGTTGTGATTCATCTTACATAACCTAGTGCAGTCACACGTTGGATATACAATATAAAAATTAAAATATCATTATTTCAATATACGTCATTGCTGAATAAACGTTGAATGACCTTAAATCGTCGTTTCGTCTGTTTTTAAAGCTATTGGTTTACAGATTAAACAAAGGTATAGCCTACATAGCGTAGTACTCGTATTATTGTCACAATAGGCCTATATGCAACGTACTACTAACGAAAGTCATTCATGAATCGCAAGCCATATTGTTGACTCGCGACTGTTATAAGCAACCCTTATTGTCAGACAGCGTGTCTGTATTCGATTCCGCGTGTTGTACAGGGTGGGCCAAAAATGGCACCATTTTGTTCATAGGCCATAACTTAATCAAATATTAACCAATTTTCAAACTTTTTTCACTGTCAAAGTCAGGAGACGATTTGCAACTCTACAGGGTGGGCAACCTCAAGTGTGTCGTTACGCTACCTTGCGAAATGTCAAACGACGCACTCAAGCTGGCAATGCCACTGACTAGTTGCGTGATTAACGTTGATCGAGCCTGGCGTGTAGCCAAACAAATCCGGTCAATTATGTTGCTCGGGATGCCCTTCAACAGATGACCTATCAATGTTGACGATTAACGACAGTTAACAAGGTGAAGCAAGCGATCGTCACTGAGTGGGGCAAACTGCCGCAGTGTTTGCATAATTGCGCCATTGATCAGTGGCGTTGCGGGCTTGAATGCGTCGTCCAGCAGCAAAGCGGACACATTGAACAATGAATGTAAAAACTGTGAAAATTGACTTTTTAGACAATAACTGAGACACCAAATGCGTTGTTTTTGTTGTTAATTTTTAAAAATGCGTTGCTACAGAAGTCGTCTTGTTTTCTATTGTTACTCTTAAGACACTGACATTCCACAAGGTAGTGTAGCGACACACTTGATGTATGGTTTGATCTATAGTGACAATGTCATTACAAATTGTCTCCTAATTCTGGAAGTAAAAGAATTTTAAAAATTAATTAATATATGGTGTTGTTATAAGACATACAAATATGGTGCCATTTTTGGCCCACCCTGTATACAACAGTCGCCAGCGACGTCGCTAATAAGCTTGTTTATAATATGATTGGCGTGCGAATTTTCTGTCAAATTGTCTGAATAGTTGAGATTTTATTTATTTATATATTTATTTATTTCAATTACAAAGCATAGTAGCCACTAGGAAAAATGTAGTTGTCGGATAATAATGAAAGAAATCCTCTAGCGGTCTAGCCTATACTGGTCGACATCAGGGATAGCTCGAGTTCATATAACATTTCTGTATATTGTTCGTAAAGAATTAAGCAAATAAACGATTTTTAGGTTTATGATTCATCATTTCTCTTAGGCTCCATCTTCTCTGTACTCTCTCCTTGTAGTGTGTAATTTGTACTTACATGAGGTGCAATCTAGCGGTATTATCCCGCTATTGAGAAAATAAAATGTATTTACGTGGTACTGTGGTACGTTTACAGTAGCGTTAGACAAGTGTATAGGGCCCATAATATAATGTCACCCACCGTGATCATCTCTTACGTGAATAACTAAACAGTTCGTGGTAAAGCGAAGTATAGCTATTATCTCGGCATACCAAGTTGCGTCGTACCGTGCGCATTTGTAATGACTGTTTAATTGACATGATATACTGCTATTTTATGCTGATCATTTGTTGTTATCCTACCCGCCTCGTAACAAGACGAATTTAACGTCAGCTGCAGTGCAGGGCAAAAACATTACGCGGTACTAGCGATTAGACCTAGGTTTGCGCAAAATGTTTCTACTGTATCATTAATTATAATTATGTATTTTGAAAAATTCTTTGTTTTATAGAGTTGAAGAATGTGTAAAGATATCTATCAATTTGCTTCAGTCCAGTCAAAAAAAACATTATGTATACCTGTACGCGCATCTTTAGTTACTATCAAAAACAAGAAACCCAGCTGTCGCTAGGATAGCCGACCGTACTGGTTGCCAGTAACCTTGAAGGTCATCCAAGGTCAATGATTTTCATTTCATTTGAAAGGGCGTATGCTATTACCTATTAGTGATCAATAGCAAACTTGGGTTTATCTCGCACCGTTTAGCCGCAAAAGTCATCAAAGTCATCTGAGGTCGATGATTTCCATTTTATCTGAAAGAAAGTGTGCCATTTTCTATTAGTGATTAATAGTAACCTTTGCCCTATCTTTTGCCGTTTCGAAGAGATGGCCACTTATAGCTTAAAACATTCCACTAAAATTTGGGGCCAAACCGCTGCAGATGGAGACATGGTTACTATTGATGGGCTATTGACGGGCTACAGGAAGTCGCCAGCGCCCTATCCGATGATATCATCGCCGACCACCTACGACTTAGCGTTTAGCCACGATGCTGCACGATTGGCATATCATAGTGCGTTATGACCCTTCAAGGTCATCCAAGGTCAATGATTTACATTTGAAAGCCAATATGCGACTTTCTATTAGCGATCAATAGCAACCTAGACCCTATCTTGCACCGTTTAGCCACAATACATCCGTGACAGACGGACGGACAGACAGACGGATAAACAAAGACAATTACTATGACAATAGCTCGACCGTTACTTAAGTACGACCGGCTAAAAATAATACATCAGTTACACCTGAGCTGAGGAAATAAAAACAACAATCCACAAATTTGAAAAATAAAACACAAAAACACTATGTACAAGCCCTGTCGTACGCTTGAAGCAGACAACGATAAAAAAGTTAGCATTATTTGTTCCGTACGTTAATGATCAATGACTGATGAACACATTAGAAAGGATATCCGAATAATATGGCATGCGTATAAACCTGAAGAAGATAAAAGTAATAATGTTTACCAAAAGTCAACCAAGAAAAGTATCAATCTGGCTTCGAAACACTGAAATAGAACACTTTCATAAATTCTGCTACATCTCAAAGAACTTAAAAAAAGAATGGTTAAAGAACTAGTATGGAGTGTAGCTCTTTATGGCTCAGAAACGTGCACACTTAGAAAAGAAGACATCAAACGTATACAAGCTTTTGAGATGTGGATCTGGCGTAAGATGGAAAAAATCAGCTGGACAGCACATGTGTCAAATGAAGAAGTCTTGTGTCTGGTGCAAGAAAAACGTTCTCTGATGCAAGTCATCAAACAACGCCAAGCAAACTGGATAGGACATGTCTTAACACATGACTGTCTTCTGAAGACTGTTTAGTACTAGAGGAGAAGACGGAAGGATAACGGCCAAAAGGAAAACCAAGTAGGAAGATGCCATTGCAATGAATGTTATGGAACAAAAGGACAAGAAGATCAGTTATGAGGAGCTAAAGAGAGTATAGCGGAGAGCCGGGTCGGGTGGCGTCATCGTCATTGGAATTTGCCTTAGGGCAGAGCACGCAAGAAGAAGACGTTAATGACAGGCTGACTGGAAAAGTTAAGACGAACAGTGGACACTGCTGGTGAGTCTTGTCTAAAAGCTAAATTTTTCGTTGGTAGTTTTGATATTATTACTGAACTCAAAAATAAAGACAAAATAAAATTTATAGGCTAGCATGGTCTAGTAATAGCAAGTGTAAGACCAAGAAACATGATAGCCGACCGTACTGGTTGTCACTGGCCTTTTATGTCATTCAAGGTCAATGATTTTCGTGTAATCTGAAAGGGCGTATGCCATTTCCCATTAGTGAATAATAGTAACCTTGGCCCTATCTCTCACCATTTCCGAAATACGGCCATTCATAGCTTAAAACATTTTACTGAAAATTGCAGCTAAACCGTCGCAGATAGTCATGTTTACTATTGACAGCCTATAAAAAGTCGCCAACGCCCTATCCGATGGTATCATCATCAACCCCCCCCATACGACTTACCGTTTAGCCGCAATACGGCAGGATTGGCATACCATAGTGCGTTATAACGCTTCAAGATCATCCAAAATTATCGATTTTTATGTCATCTGAAAGCCAATATGCAATTTTCCATTAGTCATCAATAGCAAACTAGGTCCTATCTCGCACCGTTTAGCCACAATACATCCGTGACAGACGGACAGATAGACGACGAACGACAACCGTACTTTAAGCTAGACCGTTACTTAAGTACGGTCGGCTAATAACATGCTTATTTTTGAACATGACTTACGAATAGATGTTTATATCGTAATTAAGTTATACGTTTTAGTTCTAAAATACAGTCACAATTTTACATTTGAGACCTACACTTCATTTTAGTTCACAACTAACAATGTCCATGTATGTCCATATGCACAGTTTTGTCAACCACATTATTTATATTTTGTGCTACATGTAAGCTTCAAAAAGAGGCAAGGATCAGCGTACGCTCGTGCGATCCGGATGTGAGCACTCGATAGACTCAACACGACGTCGGTTGACGCCGGTTATGTCGTACCGATGCATTTTTATATGGTTAATATAAAGTTCTGTACGCAAACAACTATACATCCAGCCTTCTTTTACATTTCTAAAGACGCCCCTAAAAATAAACCAGTGTAAATTATAACAAACAGTTAAAAGCGAACTGCTGGCACCCACAGTGTAGTCAATGTACAAAATGCACGAACAATATATTACACCAATTATAGGCCTACATGTAGCCAGAGTAGTTGACACTAACAAACGATGGAAGTGTCTCACCTTCGTTCGATTTCCAAGGGAATCTCATTTCTCGTTGCTCGAAGTTTCCATGCACGATCTCTCTCGTGAAGCTTTCAAGTGACAAACTGATCCGCAGTTTCTCTATACAGACGTATAGCCGGTAACGAGTCACGCGTAACCCGCAACTAATGTTATGCAAATTACAGAAGGCGGATTCAGCTAGACCTGAGAGCCGCCGCCGTTAAGTCGACTTGGCTGCTCCAAGTCAAGTCAAGTCGTTTCAGTTCCAAGTCGCAATTTTCCACTCAAGTCGCCATCGAATTTTAAGATAATTAGTTAATTCACAGTTCACATCATAAGAGCATTGAAATTGCGCGATAAAAATATGTCTATTCCATTTCCATTTATTTGAAAAATCAGTCCACAAGGGACCATTGACACACACAGCAAACAACACATAAAAACACAAAAACACAGATATAAAAGAAATACACATAAAAGAAACAAAATGTAGTATGAACAGTAAGAAATGCATTAAAAACCAGCATATGACATAAGCTGAGCCAAGTACTGAATAAGACAATTACTGGAGGTAGAACACTGTTTATCAAACGAGATTCTAGCATTATGTAAGAGCGTGTCTAAACTAGACAAATGCAACCTAGGCCTACGCACAGTAACAACGTGGTCTAGAGCCAGGTTTTTGCACATTGTCACAAAAGCATTGCAACTAGAAATACGCTCTGTGGAACGAGGTATCTGTCCCATTGCCACGCTATATAACCTAGCAGCTGCGTTTCAGCATTTGACGCTCTTGTGAGCCTGCAGCCAATTTTGTCTTTGAATAAAAACGGTTTGTTGCCATGATAACAGGGGTCTTCAGAGGTGAAATTTGCATGACACCATTGCATAGCCCAGGCCCGAAAATAGGGTGAAAACAGCGTGGAGGAGCCGAGTTATAGTCAATTTTGTCCCAAAATTCGTTGCCATAGCAATGGGAGTCGGCAGGGAAAAATTTAAATGGCACCATCGGAGAGCCCGGGCCCGAAAATGGGGGTGTAAGTAAAAACAGCGCGCAATTATTTTCCACGATGGCCGAGTTGTAGTCAATTTTTGTCCAAAAATTCGTTGCCATGGCAGCAGGGGTCGGCAGGGGAAAAATTTAAAGAACACCGTCGGATAGCCAGGGCCCGAAAATAAAGGGGTAGGTGCAAATAGCGCGCAATTATCTTTTACGGGGACCGAGTTATAGCGCTTTGAATTCTCCATCGGATGTAATGCAAAATTTTGCAACTTTTGAATGGTTGCTGTAGCAACAGGGGTTGATATGGGGTAAATTTAAATAACACCGTTAGATTGCCCGACCCCAAAAATAGAGGGTAGGTAAACACAGCGCGCAATTCTTTCGCGGGTACTAAGTTATATCGCTTTGAAGTCTCCATAGGCCGTAATGCAATTTTTAAAAAAATGGGATAAAATGGGGAAGGAGTTATCAGATTTATATCCCAAAGAAACTCGATCTTACTTTTCGGGCCCCAAATCACTGTGCAAAATTTCATTAGAATCGAATCAAAATTGCGGCCGTAGGAGTGTTTACCGACCGACTGACATGCAGAATGAGAGAATGACAGACAGACGCAAGTGATTTTATAATCTGTCCCTTGCTATGCTATAGCAATGGGACAGATAACTAAGTTAGACTAAATAGCAGTCGTAAATAAATTTTTACTATGATCATGGATTTGCACCAAATTTAGCACAGGGGTCGTCCGCGAATGTACTATCCGTAATAACCTGTTTCAAACTGATGTTCGATTGGTAAAGGGATTTCGGATTTGCGAGGAGTCGAATTTTGCCATTCTTCATTGACTTAGCTAGGCCTCTCGCCGTTAATACGTGCTGTGCTGACGCAGTCAGTGGCGTTCCTGGGTTGAGTGCGTCGTCCAGCAGCAAAGCGGACATATTGAACATTTGATGTAAAAACTGCAGGATGTGACAGTTACATTAGACAATAACTGAGACAATGAACGTGCTGTTTTTTGTTGTTGTCAATTTCTTAAAATGTGCTGCTACAGCTTGTTTTTAACTGTTGATTTTAAAACACTGACATTTAACAAAGTAGTGTAGCAACGCACTTGAGGTGTGATTGGCTCTTTAGTGATAGTCTTATTAGCCTACAAATTTTCTCAGTCACCGCCTCATGAAGTTTCCCTGACTTGCACCGCGACCATGATCATAGTACGAGGGCCATTCACAAAGTATCCGGCCTCGACATATTAGACAACATTATTTTCCACAATAATACATTAGTGAAATGTACATTCTTTATTGATTCATATGAGTCAGCTGCGGATATGACGTCATTGTAATTTGTGACGTCACAGACCATTAAATAGAAACGATTCCTAGCGCCAACGCAAACAGCCGCAGACCCCCTCCCCCAAGTCGTTCATCATGACATGCTCTTATTTGCGATCGGCACAAATTTAGGCTATCCTATATTTACCAATTCGAATAAAAAAATTCATAAGCTTGTTTGTCAGGATTTTCACAAAATCATCTGCCACCGGAGCCCCACAAATCTAGCTAAAGACTGGGAAATGTTCATGCCCCTATAACGAGCCTGATTTTGCGCTGTTAACATTAGCAGTCCAATAGTTTTGGTTTAGTGCTCTGTGACACATTAATATATTACAACGACGACATTATCCGCAGCAAACTGATATCAGTAAAGGATGTAGCCCACGTGTCACTGATGTATAAATTGTAGAAAAATATTGCAGACAGACAGCAAGCGTTACTGAAGGCCTGTTATTACCTAATTGTTTCTGTCATCTTTGCCACTGCACTCACCACAAAAGCAGCTGTGTAGGCCTACTGTGCATAGCCGTCGCCAGCCTTTGCCTGGCTCAGCGGCAGGGATAAATAATTATCTTTATTCCCTGCTCAGCGGTAACCATGGCGTAACGAAATGCGCGGGTATCAACTTTTCGTATGTCGGCGTTTACTCAGTCTCAAAGATGTCGTATATATTCTATGGTAGTTTAACAAATATTAATAAATAAATAATAAAAGAATAGGATAACGTGTAAGTTTAACGAAAATGTCGAATATCGTGGTTCCAGTATTATCTGTAACAATTGGGTTGTTTTTTGTTTTGGTGGGAACTATTAAGCTAACGCCGTTTTTGAGCGAAGAGTTTTACAAAGAAATGGTAGTTCTTTACACTTGTTCTTACGACTGTGATTGCGTACAAAGCCCACAGAGGGTGGTATTAAATACCGAAAACAACCGAAAAGTACTGAAGACTACCGTTATTTTTAATGCAGACGCATACATAGTACGAGCAGCACGCCGACTCTGCGCGAAAAGTGTGATCAGATTTCAGATAACACAGTGCCGTTCCCACGCCCGCCGGCATGATGCGAGTTAGCCAGAGACGTCTTGCTGCTGCATCACTGCAAGTTGTCACCGGCTTATCTTTCAACAAATAATCCATATGGGACTATATAATAATAGAAAAGCACGACGCTACAGTGGCGGAAAATCCGCCGTGCAAAGTACCGTCCATTTGCTGGAGTGGCGGAATTTTCGCCCTGCAAAAAAATGCTGCAGCGACGGAAATACCGGACAAGGCTGTCCGTGTTCGATGTCGGCACCACCGGAGCAACTGCCCGACCTCAGCCGTAGCCTCACGTAGTCCGGCCAAGCAGCTCATCAAGCTAGGAACTATCATTGGATAGCCGCTTGGCAAGTTTTGTCAGTTGCCTACACCAACCTCAATATCTAAGCCATACTGCTCAGTAATATATGGTGTCCACTATTGTTGACATAATCTTTCTGAAACGCTAACTCTAATTCAAGCTCTAAACCTAACCCTAAACACTAACCCTATCTCTAACCCTAATGGTAATCATTGAACCTTACACGACAATATAGACACAAATTGTAGTCTCTGCTGGCTCGCCCTACTGCCATAACCGATAACCACTCGCAACGTGGCGCCACATGTTGCATGCAAGCTGTTAAAGTTAAAAGTCATACATTCTACCAAAAAACAACTTTTGCTTGAGCTATACTTTAATATAATACTGAATAAGACTGATATAAATATGTTATAGCATCATTGCATGGTTCATAGACGTTTTGTGTATTCTAATGCTATAATTATTCATATTGGAAACAATTCAGTACAGCGTCGGAGCAAATCGTGCCAAAACCATTCACCCAAATTGCTTTGAAGCTGAATAAGCTGCAGAATACAAATATATTATTATGAGAAGAAACGTTAATTACAACAGCAAAGAGAAAAAAGTTACAAAATGTTTGCACGCACGAGGACTCGAACCAGAGACCTTTCGCACAGCAGATGTGCACACTACCAGTAGACTGCACATGGGCTATAGTCACAGATGCTTCAATTGCACTATTTATGGAGGCTGAATACGTTGCACTATTTATGTCAGCTGAATACGTTGCTGAACTGAATTGGGCCAGGATTCTCTTTCTTGATCAGTCTTAAACGATGCAAGATATTAGGTCTACCATCACGGCCATCATTCACTGAATCATTTAGAATTTACGTCTAACATTGATTCTGCATTCTGTTAAGATTTATACAGGCTTAATACCAGTTTTAATAACGTAGTGCACTTTAGGCTTATTTATTACGATAACAAGTGCTGCTGCACTGCTGCATATCGAGAGACCGTGGGTGGAATCATAATAATTATAGGGGCCAACTTATACGGGGTGTTTCAGTAATAGTAAGTGGCCACTAAACAAGTCGTTTATCAAACCCATAATGGCGTCAAAATTATCGACCAATGTTTAACATTTTTTTCTATTCACCTGACAAACGTTGATCGATGTAAGAAATTTGTAGCGCATCTTCATAGGCGAATCCCGGAGTTGCATTTGGAGGTCAAGTTGAGCGCAGGGGGGAGGTGGTTAGTGGACATGTTGTCTCCCTGCCCCACAGGAGGAAAGGTCTGGCACCCTTCCCAGAAAATTTTTAATATTTATGTCGAAATGGCATATTTTTGTGGATTCTTTGGTGCTAAGTTTTGTTTTTTTTCATCTGTAATTAATAACAGTAAAAAGGTATACATGTACAGGGTGCGGCAGAAAAAAGTGGACCCCTAAATTTTTTCGCTGTTTTCTTAGCAACCG
>Ga0209367_1001815_pt1 | contig 27195 bp, 14 predicted proteins | sample WorMetLIZISLAND2_FD_187412 | JGI IMG/M metagenome (GOLD analysis project Ga0209367, IMG submission 187412) | Marine gutless worms symbiont microbial communities from Max Planck institute for Marine Microbiology, Germany - Olavius geniculatus... ... | reverse complement strand
AAATATAGATATATATATATATATATATATATATATATATATATCACTTTACCATGCGGGTTAGAGACCGCATAGGGGTATGCATGGTCATTTGAGCGCATTCGGGTTCATGTGCACATTTGTTTTTAAACTTACATTGTTCAAAATTGCCTGGTGGATTCATTATAAAAAATTATTTGATAACAATCACTAATTATGTGCTATTTGTGAAAATATCTTCTTTTTACTCAAAAATGACTAACTCACAAAAAACAACAACAAACAAGCCACGTAACGAAGTGCATAAATAAGTAAATAAATAACATATGCTCACTACATCGATTTATGGCCACCGGAAATTTTATTGGAAAGTTTTAAAAATTTGTCAAAAATGTGTTGTTTTTTTAAAAAATTTTGCAAACATTTTCGAGAATTTTGCGAAAATACTGTACTTGACACTCGAGTTTTGACTCAACACGCGGTACTATAGAATGTTTAGTCAGATCGTTTTAAAGGTAAACAAACAAATGGCAGGTGTATAGTAACTAAGTTTTAAGATGATTGAACTGAAGTAACTGTCAATGGATCGAAATCATGAGTCACTTTCTCCAGGTGTTGTTAAAAGGATCGGATATTGGGTAACGGAGAGAAAATTTCGGCGGCTGAACTTTGAATCTCTGGAGAAAATTTGCAGGTAAGGCAGTCATCGTAGTCCGGAAGTGACTGGTGTAGTGTTGTTAAAGGGAAACGTCTGCATTTAGGCTAGCCTACACGCTAGTCTGAGCAACTACTCGCTGCTTATCTACACACTCCGACCCCAAGCTCCATTCCTGACGTTAATCTCAATCCTAACCCTAATGTTTGAATACCTCAAAGACATTGCTAGACCTTATTATCCAAAGATATCAGCCAGAGATATTACGGTAGCACTAATTGCTGATCACTGATGTACAGATCACTGGCAAAGAAAATGGAATATCACAGACTCAGGAAGATTGACATATGAACTAGTCCCAGCTGTCAGTCAGAAACCACTGCTACCAAGTTGCAGAAACACGGCTGTTAGTTTTGTCAGGATATTGTTGCACATTGTTGTACAGATTATTTATCACTAGTGTCTTAATGGATGTTAGTCTGTTAGGTCATATTAATTAACAGTTTGCAGCTACTCAAATAGCATGCCACATGCTTTTGTTGATCATTGTTGTTGCTGCTAGCGCAGCTGAAGTGTATAGATTGTATATAATACAGTATTAGGTCGGCATATCTATGGTATTCTTTATTTGTAGGAATGCTGGATACGAGCTTTTCAAGGTACTGTATCAGTAATCAGTTGATTGTGAGGTTTTGTACCATCATTTTAGGTGCTTTTTTGTGTTTCATCATCATCTTCATCATCAATGTACATCTTTAAGCAGGTTTATATGGCCTCTATTTCTCTCCAACGTAACTGGTTTACGCACGAGTTACAACAAAAACTAAACTAATGCTATTATTGCCCTGTGGCTTCCAGCAATACATGTTGGACTTGTAATTGTAATGGAATCCAGGTCACATCAAAACCCATTTGAAGTGTCTCTTCAAACTGCCAACCGTACTAACCAGATTACTTCATTAGGCAGCATGTTCCATAGCTCGATTAATCTTTTTACAACAAACTGTTTCCTGCAGTTTGTAAAGCAGTCACTGTGACTGTTCGGTTGCATTTTATTTCTTAAATGCCAACTGGCATACCATGAGTCTGAAAAGTATGTCAGTTTGTGTTATAACTTTTTAATTATCTGACTCCTAAAATTATACTTTCACTGTCATATTTCCCCAGTAATTTGCAATACAATGTTTTTGAAGTTCCATCACTTTAACTGCATGCACATTTATAATATGTGTGGTATTTGTGCTAGTTTCTGTTAAACTGCTTGTGACATGCTTTTACATGCCTTATTCAATAAAATATTCATGTATATGGTGACTTGCAGCTAGATTTCAATGAGCTGTTGGATCGTCAGGGACCAATTGATGTTATCATTCATAAATTGACTGACCACATTAATCGTTTTTTGGGACAAGGCCAAGAAGCTCTCAAGTGGATGGAAATGGTGCAGGTATGCATACTTCATTTTACTTTTTTGCCCACTGTTTATGGACAGTTTGAAATTCACTATAGTGGTGCTGTGCAATGCATATTTTTGTACTTGATGCCAGTTATAATTATTACTATGTATATATGTTCATTGTTTTGATCGATTTTTGATTTGTATTGTATCAGTAGTTGAAGTTGTTTCTTGCTTAACTGCAATCTTAGCTATTTTTAAGCCGGCCATTCTTCTTAAAGTTAATAGTTCATACCTTGACTGAATGTGAACTATACAAGTAGACTAGATGACTTGCTACAGTATACACTGTGTTTAGTGCATTACTGCCAGTAGAGTGTTATAAGAGGCGGTACAGCTACGTTATTGTTTCAAATTTTGATTTTTAAGATGAGCAACTTTTCCATGCTGGGCTGTGTAGCAGAAACAGAACGAAATGATGATACCGAATTTAGTTTCATATTAACATGTTCAATCAGTGTTACTGTTTTAAGTCAAAATAACCACATACTGTAATCGATATGCTGTATATTTAAACTACTTGTTGACAGCTGTCCTGCCATTATTAACTCTTACTCTGACAAACAGTAAGTGTTTCGACTATTCTTTGAATTTCGATGAGTCGTTTATTAGCTGACTAATTTCAAGTAGTCAACTATAGACAACTAGTCAAGTGCATCGCTAGTTTTGAGCCATTGGAACCTTTGCAGAACCATGACTTGTCAGTTTTCAGTGTAATCAGTGCTTGGCTAGGGCTGCTGCGCTTAGCATAAACCTTTGTTGTTTGACACATACTTGGACTAAGGTTGCATTGTGTTTGTTTATGGTAGAGTTACGTAAGCGTTCATCCGGAAGTGATTCTGATTGATCCAATTGAATGTGTGATGCGGTTGCAAAACCGACGGCAGCAGTATGAATACGTCTCGCATTCGGATGTCATTAGCAACTGTGAGTGTTGCTGCTGTATGTTTTGTAAATGATTGCTTTTGTGCAGAACATTCAGTATCAGACCAAAAACTAATGATTGACTGCACCATAACTTCTACACATTTGATAGTTTTGGGGTTGATATTGAATGTTCTGTATGAACTCTGATCTTGTTGATATGTGCAGTGTTTGTACCATTGACTGGCCAGCACTGATGTGCATATGACTTTTGGTAGAAATTGCATTTTTGACTTGGGTAGACCTTGGCTATGGTGGCCCCTAGCTATGGTTGACTGAATTATATCTAATTTTTGACTAATGCCCCTTTGGACTAGTGACTTGTCATCCATTTTCCAAGCAGGAGTAAGGAGGAGTATGCCAATTTTGACTTGGGTAGACCTTGGCTATTGCAGTTTTTATCTTTGGTGGCCCCCAGCTATGAAAGACTGAGTTATGCCAAATTTTGGGCTTGTGTCTTTTTGCTTAATGATTAGTCATAGTCACTCATTCCCCAAGTAAGCAATGTGCCGATTTTTAGTTTAAAAGCTCAGAGTATCCGGTTTTGTCTAGTGTGTCAACAATGGGCCAACATATTTTTGTAGTTGATTGTTATACTATGCCAATTGTGCAGCACAAAATAAACTGTATTTTTCTGTTTGTTATGATGTTTTTGACAGATCCGTATTACTTCATACCTGCTTTCGTTGAGTTGACGTCAACAAACCTGGAAGAAAACAGGCGATTAATCAGAGAACATGGAATTACTTTTCCCATTGGTATGGTTGTTGAATTACATTGTGTTGATGTGCGGTTAAGTTTAAATGTGTACAGTCAGCAACATTTGCCTCATTGATAGCAGTTTTGTGCCATTTATTGCATTCTGTAATATATTTTTTTGATTTGGCTCATTGAACATGCACATTGCACAAGTAATTTAATGGTTATTACTATTAATAGGATATATAAATTACTTGCTTATTTATTGAATGGACATATTTTTGTGATTTGCGTATGTTTATTCTATTCCTATTATTCCATATGCATAGTTTGTAATAAATTTAACCATTATGTAGGTATGTAACTTTTTCGGCAGTTTTATTCTAGACGCGAATGTGGAACTCACTATGTTAATTAAATCATGAATAGGCTGATCGCAGTCGTGTTATGCTGCATATGCATACTTGTCATTTTATTACCTCCGCCAAGGAGGTTATGTTTTTGCCGGACTTTGTTTGTCTGTCTGTCTGTCTGTCTGTCTGTGTGTCAGCAAGATAACTCAAAAAGTTATGAACGGATCTTTCTGAAATTTTGTGGGAATGTCGGGAATGGCAAAAACTACCAGTGATTCAATTTTGGGGGTGATCTGGAAGGAATCCTGGATTCTGGATTACTTTGAAATTTTTGTTAACATTGCTTTCAATGGGGCATGGGGCATAAGGGAAACCGCTGCACAATATGGTGCTGCCACCTGGCGAACAACATGGCCTTGTCAGAGGTCTGCGGGCTCTGACTGCTTTCTTGTTAAAGATGTTGAGCTCTGATATTAAGAAGGAAAGAAATATTGATATTTAAAACTAGGAAAAAGACAGTAAGCGAGTCCAGATATTGGCATCAGAAAAATGTCTGTCTGAAGGATTTTTCTCATTGTTAATAGTAGCTGGAGCATTGCTTTAAGTCTATATGTTGCATTATCAGTGTTTAACAGTTTTGTTTGAACTATCTTTACATAACAGACTATTGTGATAGATGTATATTATGTTTTCATTTGTTTTCACTTCGTGTGTAATGAATTTAGTTGATTTTGTTTGCACTGGCCAGTTTCAAAGCCGCAGAATGTTGCTGGACATTTCGAAGTTGAAAAGGTGCAGTAGCTTACAAAATGTTTATTCATATGTGACTTGTTTTCTGTGATAATTTTGAAATTTTGTTGCCTTGAATGTGGACTTTGCTTTTGACACTGTAGTTTTTGGGCCAACTGCTAAGCTGTAAGCTTAAGGTCGGCTCTTTGTCATGATTGTCGTCCATCTGTTCTGTTTGTCTGTCCGTCACAGATGTACTGTGGCTAAATGGTGCAAGATAGGGCCTAGGTTGCTATTGATCACTAATAGGAAGTCACATACTGGCTTTGAAATGACATATAAATCGATGACCTTGGTTGGCCTTGAAGGGTCATAGTGCACTATGGAATGGAATGTTTCAAGCTGTAAGTGGCCATATCTCGGAAACAGTGCGAGATAGGTCCAAGGTCACTATTAATCACTAATAGGAAGTGGCATACATCCTGTCAGATTAGTTGGGAATCATTGACCTTGGATAACCTTGAAGACCATTACGCACATTTTTAATAGAAAACTGGCCATATCTCGGAAATGGTCAGAGATACGGCCTAGGTTACTATTAATCACTAAAAGGAAGTGGCATACGCCCTTTCAGATGACATAAAAATCTTTGAACTTGTATGACCTTTAAGGTCATTGACAACCAGTGTGGTCGGCCCCATCCTATCGACAGCTGTGTTTCTTGTTTAAAATCTTATTTTATGGTATATTATAGGCATTACTTTTTGTCTGATATTTTTAGTGATGTGATTTTTTGCATATTTGTGCTCTGCCGGTGCAGTGACAAATATTGTAGTTTGTGTTGTTATTATTTCGGCTGAAATGTTCTGTCTACCGCAGACCAAGTGATATCTTGACTGTTTGCTTGTATGTGGCTGAATATTATGATAAAGATATCAATAATTGATTAATAAGAACAACTGATGTACCGTGCCTTCATACTTTGTGTTAGTAATTCAACAACTAGTTTGTTATAGTGAAAATGTAACATACAGTTGTCTGTTGTCTGTGCCTCGTGTCCGTACATGTTTTGGCTCTAGAAGTTTTTCTGTAGCTGCCCCTACTATTTGGAATTCTCTTTCTTTTGACATCCGCAATAGCTGTTCAATAGCTTCCTTCCGTCGTAAACTCAAAACATTCTGTTTTTCAATGTCTAGCCATGTCTAGTGGCCCGCCTCACTCCTTACCTCAGCGCCTTAAATTCAGTGAATTTCTCGCTGACATTGTGTGCTTTATAAATTAAATTTACTTACTTACAGTCTTTCCCGAGCCAAACGGCCCATAGGCTGATGATGATAAGTGGAACTGAGTGGCTGTTTATTTACAAGATGTTTTAGACAGTCATCCATCTACATACCAAGTGGGCCTGGCGTAGAGTGACTTTCTCAATTAAGACTTCCTTGTTAACACTCACTACACTATACCCTACTACTGCTACAGTATGTTGTACTTGGCTAGATAAATCTGTGTAGATAATAGCTGTAGCGGTGATTATTATGTTGTGTTTTTAGATGGCAATCATATTCAATGAGGCGGGGCTTACTGACATTGAACCTCCATGTGTTGTGCAATCTTTTGTTAATCACAATGCTCGGCTGTTCAAAATCTTTATTGTTGGCCCCCGGCACTTCGTCGTTCAAAGGCCGTCCATACGCAACTGCTATGCCGGAGGTTTTGCATTTATTCATTTTCTGCTTCTTATTAGCCACCCGTACTGAAGTGATAGTCAAGCTAATGGCATGGTTGTCGTCGTTTGTTCATCGGTCCATCCGTTCATCTGTCTGTAATGGATATCTTGTGGCTAAACTTCAGATCATAGGGGAAAACATTTTGCATATGTGTGAAACTCGGGCATGCAAAATTTTAGCGATCTGCTGCAGGGAGAACATTTTTAGATTGGAGGTTGAATGAAGGGGGGTGGGGTAGGAAATTTAATGGAAAATTGGCCAAGCCATATCTCGGAAACGGTGAGAGATAGAGCCTAGGTTACTATTAGTCACTAATAGGGAGTTGCATACGCCTTTTCAGATTACTGACCTTGAAGGGTCATGATGCATTATGGTATGCTAATCGTGCGGTATTGTGGTTAAATGGTAAGTCATTGGGGGTTACTAGAATGTTATAATGTTATTTTGCACTGTAATTCTAGTTACCTATGATTAAAAAGGTTAGAAATGTATGTATTAACACTTATCTACTTTATTAAACGATGTTTAAGCCGAAAAAAGACGTTCTGACATCTGATATACTAGTATTCATGCAGTGTGCATGCAACTGTGTCACCTCTGAGAAATCACTTTTTCCTCGTGATTGGAAGTCAGACGCTGGGCTTCGGAAGTAGGCAGTACGGTTGGCTTATCCTAGTGACAGCTGGGTTTCTTGTTTACCTTCTGCTTGTTCTAATGAATGAAACTTCTTTATTGCTGAAGCAAGTGGTTAGGTTAAAAACATTAAAACTACTAGAATAAAAATAAAAAGTGCAACTGCAATTATGCCAATTTATTTCAGACATGATTACAGGTTTTTGCATAACAGGTTGTTTGCTTTTAGGCTTTTTTTACACAAATGAGCATGTTATAAATAGTTAGTCATACAAGACAACTGTTGGGACATTCTAGCTATGGAAAAAATGTTTTGCTGTAGTTAAATTCAGTGGTTAAATTACTCAAACGTAGCTGATGAAACTCTACATTTCTGCCCATCTTTTTCTTTTTTTTGTTTTCTTTCCCTCCCTTCCCTTTCCCTCACATTTCCTCTCCTTTAGTTTCCTTCCCTGCCCTTTCAATCTCTTCTCTTCCTTTTTCCTTCCTTTCCCATTTTATTTCCTCCCCCACCTCCTCTCCCTTCTCTTCCCTTAGAAGTAGGCCACCTTAAATTCAGCTGTGCAGCCTGGGAGCGCTATTATAAGCCCTTATAAGACAGAGCCCCAGCTGAAATAGAATTTGGTGCATTTAAGCCGTAAAATCTGACTTCTAGTTGCAATAATTTGGGCACTGACCAAAAGGACGTACAATGTGGACTATCACGATGAAGCCGTTTTGCAATAAGCTGCAATATTTCACATAATTCAAAATTCAACTGCAAACTTCAGGTGGTGGAACGGCAATATCGGGTGCTGGAACACCAGAGGTTGCGGAACACCGTCGAGGCCCATTCCGGCTGAATTTAACCACTTGTAACCCATGATGCTGTGCATTATCTTTTATTTTGCTTATTTATAGCAGATTTTGATATGTTGCAATTATCCATTCGTGGTTGATGGTTGTTGTAACTTATGACTATGGTGTTATTTTGTAGGGGAGAAGAAAACGATATTTTTTAACAGCTGTGACGTTTCAAAGTCGTACTCTTTGTCTGATCTTAATATGGTATGTTGGTTGATGTTATTTCTGGTCCAGCGTCGTTCCTGTTTCGCTCTGTTATTTGCCTTAGAAGTTTTGTTCTAGTTTTGAAGGTTAAGAAAGGTTTAAAGCTTTAGTGAAGTTACTCGACGTTGAGCTGGGTTAGTACTGAGATTGGTGACTGTTAGCAGGTATACCATCTTCTTAATTGACCAAGCCACCCAGGCCAAGTCAGCATGGCCATCCATCCATGAGTCGGCAAAATGAGTACTGGCAATAGTTACAGCCATTGCTAGGGAAGAAATGGCGAGGGCTAGTTCTGCATAACAGTAGGCCCCATTAACAGGACTGCAGATGTACTGACCAAGTTGGTTAAAGAGTTAAAGACGCTGGCTGTTAACAGAGCAATAGAGCAGGCTATCCGACTGACTTGTGCTATATGCTAGCTTAATTGGGTTTAACCCTTGCCGACTTACAGTGCCAAAAAATGCGATGAGCTCCCACATTATGGACCTAGCTGTCTGCGAAATCTTCTTATTATGTATATGCCAGTGTGGTGTGCTGATATGTGTTCAGATGTCTGAACGTGAGGTGGAATATCCCATCATTATGCCAGACAAGCAGAAGCTGCTTCAGTTGTCGGCTGGGATTCAGAAACGATTTGATCTGGAGCTTCTTGGCATTGACTTGATCATTGAAAATGCAACCGGCCGATATGCGGTCATTGACGTCAATGCGTTTCCAGGTGATGTATATCTTTGGCCTGGTTTTACTTAAGCTTGTATCTATTTGGCTCTGATGAGTAGTTGATTTAGCAAATCACAAATCCTGCCAGGGATGTCGAGAGCCAGAGCAGGGCCCCGGGAAAACAATCTTTTGGGGGCCTTCTGGGGAGAAAATTTTTGAATTTTTCTTTCCTGTAATGGCACATTCTAGTGTACTTTATATTATTGAGCGATGGCTGGGCCCCCAAACGTTGCAGGGCCCAGGGTAACTCGCCCCCTACCCTCTCTGTCGATGAGCCTGGATCCTGCTGATAATCGACTGTTTTTCAGATATCATGGGATCTCATGTCTTCATCTGTTTTCGTTCTAGTATCTTTTTGTCTGTAATCTTTTGTGTTAATTTTACGCGGTGGACTAAGTTGTCGGCGTGTTAGTTTTTGCACAAGTTGGACTTACTGATGTACTTGTTGTAGTTCTCTACCAGTTATTGGCTAGTAGCAAGTCATTGTGTGTGGTTTTCAGTGATAAAGCATTTTCGTTGAGCTTCTCCTGAGGGACCCAGTCTGACCTGGGTTAATGCCTGATACGTGAACTGGTTTAACAAACGTGACTGAAATAATCACTGCAATAATACTAAGAGTATTATTAGTGATACCATCGACAATTTTTTTTGCTGTGGTGTGCCATGTAATGAGCAGCATATATCTGTAGATCATTGTGTCGTGTAACGTTTAACCTGTATGATGTAGGTTACGATGGCATTCCGGAATTTGTTCCTGCTCTGCTGGACCTGATCCACTGTAAACTCTTGGCCGTCGAGGGAACTGGCGACAAAAAGAACAATGTCGCTGTGAAACTCGAGCAGGCTTCGGCTTTCTATCTTCCTCCGATCCGCGGCGGACTCATGAATGACAATCATCACGTGGAACCCAAGATGGAAGACTGCTTGAAACTGACGTCGTCTGGCTGCCAGTTCAGTGCAACGCTCTGCGGCGGTGGTGACCGTGACAATAATGTGAGTTATGTCGAGCCGGTTATCACACTGTCCGCCACTGGCAAGGGATTCAAGACACGCCACAGTGACGTTACTAATGGCACCGCTTAGTGAGCAAGTGTAACTGAGCTTGTAGTGAGTGGTCAATAATCATGCAAAGCAGCAGTCCGGTAGGCTGTACATATTCATAGACAACCAGTTCAGCCTTGTGCATAGAATGCTGTTCTTAGCATCATAAAATATGAAAGAGGGTGTGGTATTCATAATTTCGTATGATAGGTCTGTGAAACTTTCAATATAAGCCAGGTCTGTCTTAAGACTGAAGATGGGTCTCCAGTACAGGGTATTATGGCATTAGTGACAATACTATGAATTTATGAATTTTAAATGAACTTTCTGTACATTGCAGAAGTTAGTTGTGGAATACATTATTTTTAAAAAGTGGCATGTAAACGTTTTTGCTTATGCTTAGTGACTGCATCAGTCTATATCATCGCAGTTCAACTGCAGATCCAGAAATTGGTTACGTTAATGACCACAGAATCACAGATCATTCACAGTCTTTTGCAGATTTGTTCAGGTCACAGAAATAGTTTAGTCACTAATATAAGCAGTGTCTGGGATTAGAATTAATATGGTTATATATTAATTAATATATATTAATTGGTTAATATGCGGTGTTTGGGCAGACCCCTATTCTAGGCTGGGGTTTTTAGATCACTTGGTCTAACAGAAGTGTTGTATTGTAAGTTCTGTGGTATTTCATCTGGTTGTCGCTTTGACAGCACTGTTGATATTTGCAGCTTAACTTACGAACAGGGTGGCCAGAGTTTTAGGCAGAAATAATTCAGGAACTTTTCGGGATTTTCAAGTACCTTTTCCAGACCCATTCCCACGATATTTCACGACATCATGTTAGGCGTTTCTGGCATCATATGAAAGAAAGTTCACATCACCATTACGATGATTTTCATAAACTGAAGTTCAAGACTTTCAACATCATCTGACATCAAGTTTCAAAACTCTTATGACTCAGTGCAGTTTTCGATAACTTTCCAGGGCCTGGAAAAGGGGAAAGATTTTCAATTACCTGTGGCCATGCTGTATGAATGAATCTTTCTGCAGCAGTGTGAGTAATGAGTTGGCTGTTGCCATTGATAAATACATTAAATACTTCAATTGTCAACGTTCATTCTCAGTTTCAATGTAATTTACAATGCATCGGTGATGCAGTCAGATTTAGATAATTTGCTTCTGTGTTGAAATTTGAAATTATGATATTTGTTGTTTGAAATATCATTCCATGTGATTTCTGGAATTTGTATAGGCCATGTAAGTATGTTTGCTTTTTGCGGTTCCCACAGTAACTGTGTGTGTTTCTGTTATTGTCAGTGTGACTGATGCAGTGGCATAACTTCAAATTTTGGGCCCCCTGCAAGAAAGTCATTCAGGGCCCCTTCTCCTTCCTTCTCTCCTCCCTTTCGTGCTCCCTCATTTCCTGCCCTCCACCTCCTGTTTCATCCCCTTGCCTTCTGTCTCTTTCATTTTTTCCCTGCGTACTTTTCTGTACAAGGAGGCCCCCTCAACATACAAGGAGGCCCCTCAATGTAGCTAGTAGGTCTGCGGGAGCGCTGTACCAGGTGGAGCTCTGGCCAAAAACGTATTTTAGAGCATTTTGGCACCCCAAATCTGCATCTGGTAACAATAACTTGTGTATTTGTGCTCTGTGAAAAAATAAACACCATAATTTTAGGCTCCTTAGACCTGCCCCCCACATTGCAGGGTTTGCAGGGTCAGTAGTTATGCCACTGGATTGATGTCTGTGCATTTTTTGTTTTTATTTTTTTTCTTGTTTCAAGTTTCTGCATTAGTGTTGCTCAGTTGACTGGAATGAATCTAGTCTTGAACCAGGCTGTCATCCATTAACACATACTAACATCATTCCAGAATATATTTACGTTTAACCTGGTCTAACTGAAGAATAGGAAGATTGAGCTGATGTCATATGAATCATGCAACTAGCTCATTTTTGTGGGTGCTGCCTAGTCACCAATAAATCTAGCAGTACACCGTGTCATGACAACAATGGCAGATTTGGTTGCATTTGCATTTTTTTTTATTCAGTGAGATATGCTAGAGTGATTATCTGGCATAGATTATGTGACATTCGCTTTGAAAAACTACATGTTGCTGTGTATTGTTTAATAATTTGTAGCTTTCTTGTCTGCACAGCAAATATTTTCCAAAATGTCTCTCTACAAATGTTGCATATGGCAAAACGTTCTGACTACAAAGTTCTGCAAAATGTTACTTACATATTTATTTAATTACAAAATGAAATTGTCAAGTTTATTTGTATGTTATTTATTAACGAACTTTACAGCAACATTAAAACCACTGGGGGAAAAGTCCCAGAAATGCATCAAGTAGGTAGTTGTTTTCGATTTTCTGAAATGTCATCGACAACAGATACAATGTTTAGCCATTCTAACTTCACAATTGTCTTTATGGACTTGTGAAATCTGTAGTCAATGCATACCTGCCTCATGGTATTTTGTATCGTGTTTCAAAGGTATTACCACTTGTCTTTGAATTAAGAGTTTACATGACATTGAATTACCTTGACCAGTGCTCAGTCTGGGTAACACAGTAGACGTTTCAGGAATTACCCACCCCCTGTGTGTTAGATGTACTTTTTATGTAACATCTATGGTATATCATCTTTGCTGTTTTCTAGAAGTGATGTTATATCTGAATTCCTATTTTGTTTTGTAGTCACCTTGGGTAAAATGCGTGAACATCTCTGTAACACTGAGGAATGCTCATGCCGTAGTTTGAAAGTGTTAAAATTTCACCTTTTTTACACTCCACGTGTGTTTAACCCATTTTTGTGGACTTAATAAAACTAGAATTTTGCAGTTCCAGCTGGTGTGATAGAATAACAGTTTGCTGATATATTTTTCTAGTTATTTTGTCATAGGCAGATGTGCTTTCAATAGGTGTGCACTGCACAGGAAGCTATTTTGTAGTCAGATAAGACATGCAAAGAGCTTGAATATACACGTGTAGTACTACAATTTAGTCTTGCTCAAGTATCATTATGCAGCTTTTGTTTAAAGGTGACTAATCATTAGTGCTGCCTCATTGTTCAAGTAGCCTTAGTTTGCTCTGTGTGCCAGGTACAGTGTCTGGCATATGTACTGTAGGTTGTGGTAGATGTGGCTTGTGTTTATTCATCTCTGTCTCTCCCTGGCCTCCGATAGACAGCATTCTGAGATTACTAACTGTCCGGAGGATAACAGAGGATTATTTGAACTGCCGTTACTGTTACACATGCCCATAATAAACAGTTTTTACAACTATAGGCTTAGGTAGATTTTTTAGTTTTTTCCCGTAAAGGTTAAACTTTTGTACCATTATTTAAAGGTTAAAGTCCAAGTCGCATCAGTTTACGTTACTGTTATAAAGTGGTAATTGGCTTAATCAGCTGTTGATTTGTCAATATTTATTAATCTATTTGTTGCCAGTGTTATCATTATACTGTAAAAATAAAGTTTAAAGTGGACAAATGTGATGAAACTCTTGACGTCACAAACAACTATTAGCGTCAATATAGCATTCGACAGAATTTGAACGCTAGTAGCGTTGATGGAGCATGGTACCGGGCGAAAAGATTTTGCTTGCATTTCGAGAAGTCGCTGTCATACCGGAAGTTGGCCGACTGTGTGCCGTTTCCGTTGCACCAATTGCCGACAGATTCCGACTTTTATTTCCGGAATGCAAGCGAGTTACTCTCTCTGAGCACGCACTGCATCGATGCTATGGCCAGTTCACGGCGTAAAACTTTCTCGCACTCTGCAGTACACGCTATAAACAAAGCATAGTAGGTGACGTCATCATTTCGTTCGCACAACATTATTTTTATTGAAATTTATGTGAAGCAACGTTTTTATTTTAACTGACCAGCGTTTTATAAGTTAGCATTACATTCTACACATATTTAGCCAATATCGTTTTTTCGTGAGACTTGGACTTTAAGCTTCTGCTTCATTATTATGTTACAGCACTTCATGTATGTGCATTTTTCCTGGAAAGGCCATTCCTGAAATGACTTATACTGTGTCAGGCGGAACATTAAACCCTACTCACTCACTCTCTGTCTCTTCAGTAGTCCGCTCATTTAAGCCCAAATTCCATTATGCCAACTTCCCATGACGTTTGTGACAAGCTTGTCAGATCTGCAAGTCTTGTTTTGGGTGTCACCAACTTCCCCGTTTTCCCCATGACAAGACATGGTGAAGTCTGTAAACTTCACCATATCTCCCCATTACAAGTCTGCAATGTGCCAAAGTCTGTTTGTCGTGTCGTGCTCGTTCCCAAATTCCATTAGAACGACACAGCCGCGCAAGACACAGCCGGGCTTGTCGCAGACTTGTCACCAGATTTTTTTTCAACCATCTCGACATGTTGTGATGGTTCATACCCCCAAAACTTCCCCGTGAAATCCCGTGGTCCATGTTTGCAGCTCCCCCGTGACAAGTTGACGACATACCAGGGACATGTCTGACGGAAAATGTCGTGATGGAATTTGGGCTTTAGCAGGTTGATGACAGTCTCTTCTTAATGTTTGCCAAATGCTCCTATCTTCAGCTGCTTTCTTCATAACAGTATGAATCGTATTTTCTGTCAAGTTATTCACCATCTTCTTCCCCTTGTCTTTTTCTACATCTTTATCTTTCATGCAACATTCCACTACGCTTTAACAAATGTCTCGACTATTTGTATTCACAATTTCATATTGCATCCAATGGTTGAACAAATATGGAAGTATTTGGTAAGCAGGTGAAACTTTGCACTCATATTTGATATGTTTGTTGTATCTGTAGTAATTCCAGCTTGTGGATCAACCTGGTATAACATCTTATTGTAATTAAGGTCGCCTTTTGTGTGTTCTTGTGTGTGCTTGTTGTATGCAATTGTCGAATTTCTTGGCAGCTGTTTTTTTTTGTTAAGCATTACGTTTACTTGTTAAATTGGCATGTTTTTGTAGTTATTTTTCTCAGTGTTAATTCTCTGTAGATGGTGTATTTGTGCAGTCTGTGATGTGTGCTGGTATTTCAGCATTTCTGAAGTGCTGTAACTTATCCTATTCAGCTGCATTTTTCAGTCTGCGTGATTGGCGAGTGTCTCTCCGTGCTGTGGGTAGCACACGTGCGTTATGCAGTTTCCAGTTGTATTACTGCTGTGCCTTTCGAGTGGTGCTCCAAGTGTAACATGGCAACATTATCATTGCTGTAGTTTTTGTGACTAGGTCAGTGGCCTAACTATCGGAGGCAAACGGAGGCACTGTGTCTGGTCGCCAGCATCTGCGGCTGAGTTTTTTGAAACAACATCATATACTTCTCAGTTTTTGATTAATTCGTGAATGCGTTAAATCAACCTATGTGCACAAGACCGTGTTTCCTGCCGTGCCGTTCTTTCCACTACGGTGTTTACCAATCGGCAGCAGTCAGGCAATTCTGCTTCTGCCGATCACATCAAAACAAATGTTCATTTCTATCGTAATTAACTGAAGGCTGACATAGGCTGTTTAAAAAACAGTACCAATAACAGGCTGAAAGCGCCGTGCATTATCTGTGCCTCCGAGCGCCGATGACAGTTCTGCCACTTGACTAGATGACCTATTGATAGCGTTTACAGTAATACACAGTGCCTACATTAGCTGACATTGACATCATACGAGTGCATTTGTTATATTAGTCGGGTCGTGCCATACTCACAGGGCTCCCAAGAGCAAGAAGTGAAATTTCAGGACAGTTGCTGATTTCAGGGCAATTTCAGGACATCTGTGAAATTTCAGGACAACTGGGAGCCCTGTTAACCCAGAAGGACAATGAACACACTGTGCACCATATTGGTAGCTAGGCCGAAATTCTACTTACACACATGCGTAGCGGCTCATTGCAGATATCCTGTTTTTTGTGGGACTTGACTTGACCGATGGGCCTCAAAACTGAAATTGTGTAACGTTACGTCAATCACGTGCCATGCTAAAATGGTTGGGTCCTCGAAAATTGTCCTCAACCTCCAGGACAAAAAAAATTGTAGTGTGTGGTCTTGACCTTGGCCTCGAAAAGGTATGGCCTTGACCTCAAAACCAGCGGCCTTGGCGTCGATGCCTTGACCTCCAGTCACTTGTAGTTAATGTGCTGTATGCAATAAGTTTTTGGTATTTGTGTGATAAGTCTGTTGAAACTGTTTGTCTGAGGATTTTTATGGTTCATACGGTTTGAACAAGATGCTGACTTTTGATGCGACGGATACAAAATTGTCATACTTTCTTTTCTCACTTACTTACTTGGTGGCCGGTGGCCTTGGCCTCAAAGGCCACTTGCCTGGCCTTGATCTCATCGCCTCGAGGACTACTGGCCTTGGCCTTGAAGATCACTGGCTTCAGCCTTAAAAATGTTGATCTTGAACCCATCTGTGCACGCTACAGGCAACCAGTTTAACAGCTATTTTTACTAGGTTTGCTAGTTTGCTCGGGTTAGCCAGTTGCCACGTTCATCAGTCCAGTATTATATTTTTGTATCTTTGTGCTATACTAACATCATCAGTGCGATAAAGTCGTTTTTCACGTACAGTAGAATTTTGCTGAAAGGTTTCCAGTAGCCATTATGCAGATGTGGATGCTTATGTTCTGGTGACAATACCTGACTGTCCTTCTGTTTTCAGTATATATTTGTATACTCGTTTTCCCATGTCAGTTTACTCTATCACACTGCTTTCTGTATAAAAAAGCCAGACTGTAATCGTGGATGTGCTATATTATCATAGCATAGTAGTAATATACACTGCAAGCCTGTATTCTTTTGCATTCTGATGTCGAATATTTTTGTTGCTTTTTCTGTGCGAGGACATCTTGCCTGTATTGCGACTAATACCCCCTTTATATGATGCAGGTTGCTCAACATGTCAGCTCGTTGAGTGCTCGATGAGCCCGCTGGATGAGTGCTTGTAATACATAAAACATCTTTGATAACTCGAGCAGTCATCAAGCTGCTTTGACAAGCATTTGTCATCAAGTGCTTGATGTGCCTTTTCAAGCAGTGACCAAGTATTTATTGTTCTGTCTTGACAAGCCAGCTTCATCATGTAAACGGGGTATAAGCTAAACTGTCTCAAATCAGTATGCAGTAGTTGTCAAGCTGAAGTCCAGCAACACTTCAGTTTTGGTAAAACTTATTACCGGTATATTCCATGCTGCTTGTACACAATATAAATATAAAGATTATCGGTGGTAAAACTGCTAATTAAAGCAGTTGTTGAACTCCTTGTGTTCTCCTTATTTTTACAGATATTATATTTATATCTGACCTATAAGCACTTTACTAACATCCTAAAGTTAAAAAAAATCAGCCTTAGTTTTGCAACAGCTGGCCTCAATGTAAGAGTAATCTGACTGTCATCTTAAGCCCAAATTCCATTACGCCGACTTTGCGACAAAGTCCGGGACAAGTTCCCGACAAAGTTGCGGACACAAATCACGAGAGTCCGCGACACAGATCACGTCGCCGACTTTCATGATTTGTGTCCACGACTTTGTCGAGAACTTGTCCCGGACTTTGTCGCGAACATCTCAACATGTTGAGACGGTTTGTGTCCGTGACTTTCCCCACGGGGAAGTTTCGGTGAAAGTTGGAACAATGGAATTTGGTCTTTATGCAGTTTGATCTCGAGCAGGCATACCACCACCGTTTGCCTGCTTTAAAGCATCAGGCAGAACCTACGTGGCATCTGTTTAATGCACCAACATGTTGGTGCGTTAGGTTTAAGTCTAGGTTGACGTTTCTTAACTGTGTTTTTACGCGCGACAGCAGGTACTGCTGTAGCACGTCTTAGCCATCGCAATTCTGTCCGTCTGTCTTGTCTGTCACATGGGTGGATCAGTCAAAAACGGTGCAAGCTATAATCACGGAATCTTCACCGTCGGCTGTCCAGAAGACTCTAGTTTCAGGAACTGTAAAGCTTTTCCTAAATTCGAAGGAGGTCACCCCAAACGAGTGCGCTAAATGAAAGGGGATGGGAAAAATTTGCAATTTTTAGCCAATAAGTCGCGATATCTCAGTAACGGTGCGAGATAGGGCCTAGGTTACTATTAATCACTAATAGGAAGTCGTACACTGGCTCTCTATTGCCACCAAATTCAATGACCTAGGATGACCTTTAACGCAAAAATAGGGGTTACTGTATGGATTTTTTTGCGATTTTCAGCCAATGTTGGAATTCATGCATTGGACGTGGCACGTAATACTGAAATTCATGCACTAGACATGGCGCTCGAGTCGAGTCTAAATGAAACATCGTTGTGAACTTAGATTTTATTCGCCCTAGGCCTTCACACATGCATCGCTGTCGCGCGTTCCCCTTTGCGTTAGCTGGGCTTTTCTTGTTTTTCTCACAGCTGACCCGTTCCACTTTTAAATAGCTCATGCTAATCAGCTGCAAATTCCAATATTGTAAAAGCACTTCTGGTCTTGAATCCGTCTCATGTAAGAAGCACTATAGCAAGTAATGGACTTTACATTTTTATGGACTTTTTAAATTCCTACCTTGTTTTAATTTCTGACTCTTTCCACATCAGTACAGCCCAAATTCCATTATGCTCTTTCACCGAAACTTCCCTGCGGGGAAAGTCGTGGACAAACCATCTTGACATGTCAAGATGTTTGCGAGAAGTCCGTGACAAATCCATTTGTGTCGCTCTAATGGAATTTAGTCCGATATGATGAACGGGGAAAGTCGGCGACAAAGTCCGCAGACTTTGTCACAGACACAAATCACGAAAATCCGCGACACAAATCATGAAAGTTGGCGACACTTTCCTGATTTGTGTCCACGACAAAGTCACGGACTTTGTCGCAAAATTGGCGTGGGCTTATTGAAGCTGCAATTGCCCACCACATCTTATTGTTTATTCTGCACCCAATTTCTTGTCATAATTCCTCCCTCGTTTCATGTTTTGGATTCCACCTGCTCTACCCCCATCATAGGCTTACACTCCACGTGTTTGAAATGCAGCCCATGCTTGGTACTGTGAACCTAAAAAATGAGCAGGATCTGATCTGCATGAATTAGAATGATCTCCAATAGTCATGGATTTATCTGTGTAACAAAAACCATTAGAAAACTAGGTCTATAATCATCTTTACTATGAATATTAGTAACACTGTTTCAAAACCACACACTATAATGATGAAAAGTAGAACTTGAGTCTCACCGTACACTCCAAAGTGTACACTCCAAAGTGGTTTGACACAGAATGTTCTCACACAAGTACAATTACATTGTAGTCCACCCTTTCAATGAAATTTTGCCAATTTGTACAGTTGTTCATTGATACAAATAATAAATGCCACAAACCTGGTAGATAATGTGGATAAAAACTGTCCATGTATAACATAAAAACATCAGTTAAGAAAATAACAATACCGCTGTTGAAATACGAAATAAGCCTGGTCAATTAATTTAGATTAATATTTGTAGTCAAAAAAGACCATGAGAAGTGCAGAATTCAACTACTGTAATGGTATGCAAACTAAAGCAAGATCAAAAAAGTGATAACGATGCAGTAGCCTTCACAAGCAGTGCAGTCAAAGCTGACTAACTAACACTATGCAAGCAAAAATCTTGACGATAGTCACTTTAAGCTGTTGAGAAAATTTTATTCAAATTTTAATCAATTACAAAAATTTCATTGACTAATTTGTTAAAATGACTGATCGACTAATTAATCGTTAGTTTGTGCATCTGCAGCCCTGCAAATAAGACATTTAAATGTTGCACTCTTGGAATGTATAATTTGTAACAATAAGTGTTACAAAATATGGTAGTAAATTCATAACAACGACAATAAAAATAACGTGCACAATCACACAAAAATGTTACACATAGAGCACCATATAATCATGAATAATTCATACATCAATAATATAATGAATCCACAAATTGAATAATTAACAGTAAATAATCTAATTATGAACAATTTACAAGGTAAGTCTTAAGTATGCCATCAACAGAATACAAACTTGCAGAATTCATTTTCCAGTCTTTTTCAGATAAAATGGATGATTTTTCCTGACTAAATTCTTTACATGCGACACCAATAAACTAATAGCAATCTTCAACAAAAAATGTTACATTACACAGTACCAGTCGTAAAAAGGGAATCGCTGAGTTGAGGCACCCCATAGAGGGAGAGGTTTGAACAGGTGGCAGCGAACCCCTCCCCCAATTTTTTTTGATATTTTAGTGTTGAAATGGCATATTTTCATAAAAGTAAAAAGGTAAAAAAGGTAAAAAGTCATCAATTTGTATAGCGCATCGTTGCAAACACGCCTCTAATGTGTTTTCGTCACTAACCAGAGCCGCCTGCCACACGGCCACCGTGTGTAGCCTGCAGACACAGGCTGGCGCAGTGGCCGGCTAGGCAACCCCAGTCAGCTTTACCAAGGTCCCCACCTTCTGTAACCCATGTAATGGGTTACTACTCATTTAACCGACCCTGGAGGGATGGCAGGCTGAGTTGGCCTTGTTGGTTGACTGATAACAGACGCTTAACCCATAAAGTGGTAAAACGGCCATCCATCAGTCTAGTGCAGGATAGGGAAAGTTCGCCGGCCAGGACCATCGTTCTAACCACTATGCTACGCCACCAACATTTGGTGCTAAGTTTTGTTTGTTTTCTGACTTTTCCTTAACCCTCATGACAAACAAAATATTTCATACAACCACAATAGCAACTACAACACGAAGTAAAATATTATTTTCACTCCACAGGTACAATACAAATATGCAAAAACTCACATCATCCTTCAAAAAAGCATATAACAAGCAAGTTTACAGTACCCATAGGATGAGATCAAACAACCGGTGGTAATTAATTAATTATTCCATATAAGTGATGCTCCGCTGCACAATATTCTGTATGTAACTCAACACAAGCAGCTATTAGAGTAACTACAAAGGTTAGACAGAATACAGCACAGCACAACATTTATTCTTGACTATAATCCTATATATACTACATATTGTCCTAAGTTGTACACACTGTAGAATGAGACCAGCATTCAACAAACTACAGCCACTGTTCATAAAAATGACAAAAAGCCACTCTCAAATATTGGCCATTAATGAAGCTTATTAATGGCTAAACTGTACAGAAACTGACTTTCTGAAGTCACATACATCAGCTGAATGAGATAACAATACAAGATGCAATCTTGGTAGTGGGCAAAGACAAACTGCCAAATGTGCACATCAAAATGGCAAAGCAGTCTGAAATGGAATTTGAAATAACAGCTACGGTGCAATTTTTAAAGGCAATAATTACAAAAGAAAACAAAATATTTTACTGCATACGCTGACATTTGCTTTCTGTTGAAATCGTGAAAGTACAAAAGAACCAGAAGACCTGACAAACTGCCTAATCACAAAATGCTCAGTGTTCACTCAGAAAGTATATAATTAAACATAATTTGACACAACATTCAGTGTGATTAAAAATGATATTAAAAACTCAGATAAAATATCACGTTGCAAATCTTACCAAATTAATGAACAATGCAGAATGCTAATTATATGCATCTATTTCAGAGATAGGACAGAAAACACTTTGACTTATGTCTTATGTAACTGACAAAATCATAAAATGTAAACTGCATTTCTGATATGCCCGAGACACATTGTACAGAAATGTTTTGATTAGCTGAGTGATAAATATGTTACAGGTGAGCTAGGAATAAAGTACAAACTCAAATGTATGAAACTGACATCACAACAACAAATCGATAAAAAACAGCAAAAAATACACCACATGATGCGTAGCTGAGCTAGTGTGGCAGCAATCAAGTTCACTAACTGTACAGTGTACAGAAGACAGCAATACTGAACGTCACAATGCTTTTGCTATACAATACATGTAGAGATAGAAACAACAATAAAACTCATAATATCAGCAAGCAAACACACTATAGTTGAAAAAACACACCACAACACCTGAATACAAGATTGGGCATAGGACCCCGCACAACACTGGACTAGGCTTATCAGTTTTCAAATTAGAGCATGGCATTCCATGACAGTTAGCAGGGATGATATGGACTAAATTTAGCCACAGTTTGTAGTATTCTTGTCCACTTTTGCAACAGTTCCTCTCTAAATCGCTCGTTGAATTTCTTCATCTGCAAACTGATTGTCTTGAGGTTGTCTGCTGTCAGACTCTGAAGAACTGCTGCCAAATGTTCTGCTGAGTCAAAGTACGTGATGTGTGGCAGAAGGTAGTAATAGTCAGCAAACTGCAGCCAATACTTCATTGCTTTGGCGTCATCGTTGTCATTTGGACTAGGAACATGACGTTGGCTTGGATGTGGTGGAAAACTGAACGGGCGAGGATCACGTTTCAGCCAAGGCAAAGTTCGTTCCCTAACAGCCCAGTGCTCGATGCTCCACTTCAGTAGCAGTTCCTTTGATGGAAAAAACAGCGGAATGTTCATGTGATACTGTTCAAAGATACTGATCGTCGACACCTGATAAGGCAGATGAACAATACCCTGATGAACTGCCAAGTCAGCATACTTGTAGATGGGATAACGCTGTTTTACTCGTATCAGTTGAGGAATTGGCCGAGATCTGTCTAAAGATTTGCATGCCTTGTTGAACTGGCTGAGAAACATAAATTCAAATTCCTCATCAACTCGACGCTTTGCAAGTAAGAAACCTTGGCGGGACGGATTGTATGTGGACCCTGTATATCCAGCTACAGTTGGAATCAATTCCGCTTCCAGTCCAGTGAAGTAGCGAATCATTTCAACATCGTAGCGATTGTTTGCGGCTATGACATTACGAGGATCAGCTGCATAATGCATCAGGTTGGCATTCCAGGTTGTGAAACGTTCTTTTGACTGTCGTGTAATGTAGTACCGGTTTGACGCTATGATTATCAGACTTTTGTTGAAAGGTGCATACAGCTCACAGATTGCTGGTGGATCATAACATAGAAAAGCATCCACCGACTGCATTATTGGATCATCCTTATAAGCCTCATAAAACTCCGGTATCAGTGCTGGATCAAGACTGAACATATTCTTGGCATTAAGCACCTACACATACAGTAGGCGAACAAATGAGCAAACAACATATTACAATATAAAACTATGATTGTGATGACTTGAAAAAAACCGGCATTCATTCCTAACCAACAAAAATATTAATACTAGAGCTCTCAAATTAACGCATTAATTAACATATTAATAAATTAATGCACGTTAAAAAAAATTAATGTGCCTTAAAAAAATTAATGCACATACATAAATTTATGTTAATTTACTAAGTTTTGCAAAATAAAATTTCCAATATTTCGTTAAACTGCGGTTATTTGACAATCAATTGAATTCAATTAACTAAACTGTAGCTGCCGTTCCATCACTACTGTAAATAAATAATTATTCCGACGACAGGCTAATAGATTTTTATGCTAGCTATGACGTTAGTTACTGTTGATTATATGATTTAAAATGTGTTTCTAACTTTCTATATTCTACACGTGGGGCCCAAACGTCGCAGGGAGTGGGGTAACATACCCTCCCTACTCTCCCTTTTGATGGACCTGGGTGCGTTAATAACGCGCTAATTAATGCACTGCGTTAATGCATTAAAAAAATCAACGCTTCAACAGCTCTAATTAATACAAAACTGTTATCAATCCTGTCTGTAAGCCTAGAGTGATAGAATAATAAACTCACTACTTTCCATAAAAACGTAACAAACTTTAATAGTTTAAAGCTTAAAACGTGCTAACAATAAAATGTGTACAAGTCATCACTACGCTCACAAGTGCATGTACTACATGTCAACAAATGTAAAGGGTTGCAATTACAAGAGAGAACTTAGCAAAACTCAAAATGGTGGTCCTAAATTCTAGGCTTCGGGTCAGGGCGTTAGCCACACTGAACCCTAACCTAAGACTATTCCTTACCCTAACTTGACACAATACACAAACGTACATACATTTATTTGCTTCATTAGAATTTAGTACCACGGTTTGGAGTTTTGCCGAGAACTTACCTTAAGACTGTTACGCTCTCTGCATGTGTTGAAGTAGCTGCAGTACTGGTATGGTGAGAGATCATGTTGCAGAAATCTGACACCAAGCGGCTGTAACAAATGCTTCGCAGCATACGCCGGGGCCGGATGATGATCTGAACTCCAGATAACCAGCTCACGAGAACGGAAGATCGTGCGGTTTACATCAGGTGAAAATGAGTGCTCAGTCTCAGTAACTAACTGGTCACTCTGACGCTTCATACTTCCATCACTTTTTCCCGAGAGTTGGCCCAACAGCACCAAATTGGCATTATGCCGAGACGCAACCATGTTTGAAACAACCATTCCAGCAAAACCATGATCGACATGATCTGACCGATTTCTTACAGTTCGACTGACACTTTCAATGCAGTAAACATTATCAGAACCGCAATTATTTCTGTGCAGAACGACGCTATGACGTGCAGGAACATCGAAACCCAGCTGTTTCCTGATCATATGGTTAACTTTGGCAATATATATGACAATGCTAGAGCGAGCCAGCAAGCTCGTGAGAAGACATAATGCAAGTGCTACAAACAACGCACTCCGCACTAAGCAATGTAATGAACACCACATAGTGACACTTGTTTTTGTCCTACGTCTGCACCTGTCTACCATCAGGCGTCTACCATACCGTGTCAGAGCATAAAAAGTTAACACGTATTCTGACGAAGAAAAGAAGAAGAAATGTAGTGCAAGTCTACGAGAAATAACAATGCAAACTCCGCGCATCACTGACACCGGTATGTTGTGGCCGTCTGTCCATCCCGACAGTTTCATTCAAATGCATACGTAAAGTTTAATTTCTGAAATACACAAAACTCAGGTCTAGAAGCTAAAATGAGTGTTTTTCGAACTATAATTCAAAGAGATGATAATTCATTCACAAAAAAACAATAATATTTACTTGTTTGACGAAGGCAAAGAGTACTAAATTAGTGAGGGTCCATATTTCGAAAGTATTTTGTATCGTATAATGCCAAGATATTTTGGTACTCAGGCACGCTTTTGTTTCCTCGGTTGTTCTACTTCGATCACACTGTTCAGAACTTCAGACAAGTACTCAATTTGAGCAAAGCTCACCTTAGGTGCGACAGCACTGGTCCTGTCACCTGCGCCATCAGTGTACAGCGTGCAATAAAATAATAATGCAGCTTGAAAGAGTACCCAAATTTGAGGCCTCCGAAGTTCCGAACGGAAACTACGGAAGACTGAAAACTCAGATGGTTAAAAATGTACGTTCTATGCTAAAAAAATTTCATATACAGGTTGTCTATTAATTTCGGCGCAATTCACTCTTCAAATGTGCGCCGTAGCCAAAAATTGCCAAAAAACTAAACCCCCAATTTTGGGGGTTCAAGGTCATTCAGTCATCAAGGTTGCGCGGGGGTCTGCACTTTGCAGGCCCGACTCGACCAATGTCCAACGAAATATCCCTGGACGATCATAGAATGGCTATTTGGTGGGTAGGCTGTCACTCAGGAACTGTGCCAAAAGCAGCTGACCAAGATAAAGGGTAGGTCAAGAAGTAATTTAGCATAAGTGTTGTCTGAGAACAGGCAGCTAACAAGGATGTCGTCAATGGAGTGAAACGGTGCTTGCCGCTGAAGCCAAAAAGGCAGGAGGAAATGCGAGCATGTCTCACCCCGAGGCTGCCATCCGCAACTGGTAACTTAATTGGTAAGCTAGCTTGAATCCATTGGGTGTCTGACAGACAGGTGTTGGTGATGCGTTGAATGGCAGATCGTAAGGAGGAATCGAATGTCTGGAGGCAAGGATGAGACACTGAAGGCGACACGCGCATGAGATGCATTACTTTTGGCGCACTGAATGATGATCTGAGCAATTTCAAAGCGTCCTGGGAACTGATGGAAGCCAATGTGGTATCCACGCCCTAGCCAGGTCGTCACAGTGCTCTTTCCATGCTTTGTAAGGGGTGCGACCCTGAAACAAAAGTGCCCCGAGAACCGTGGACTTAGCATTAACTTGGGAAAGAACGCGTCAAACAACGATATGGTGGTGCTAAGATCCTAACGAGAAAAATTTCTTACTTTATCTTAACTAACCGCCTAAAAGTCAATAATGTACAATGCGGCGTGGCTTGGTAGTCTAGTGGTTAGCGTGTCGAACCCAATGACCGCAAGGTCGTGGGTTCAATCCCTAACCACTGCACTCTCAAGTAACAACCTTGGGCAAGTTGTTCACACACCACAGCCCGTCGGTGTGATGCCCCAGTTTGGGGGCCCTGCCGACTAAATATCCAAATCCAAATCCAAACAGTTGATTGTGTCAAAAAATGCAATCACTGTTTTAACTGATACAGGTTGTTGTCAGGTTAGTCAAACAAAAAGTAATAATCATTCAAAAAATACACAGACAATACTATTCACAAACTTTGTGGATACTCAGTTACACTCCTGATAAAAAATACACAATCAGCAATATCTACCACTAAAAGTAGCCTATTTTATTTTAACATCTGTATGTGTCCACTGATTGATACATTAACATCAAGAAAATACAACTGCCCATGACAACTCATCAGCATTCATGAAAAGAATCTTTGCTACAGACGCTGTATATACTGTAACACTGTTTCAACATCAACATCAACATTAACACCAGAGCATACAGATCTTCGTAAACTGAAGAAAATATACATCAAAAGTAACGCAATGTTAATCACAAAAAACTTGAGCACATGAATTCTGCAACAAATTGGATGAAATTCCGAAAAAGATGCCAACGATTGTGACGCTAAGTACTGAAAATAATAATGACTGCTGTGAATTAAAGTTAGCAGTATGTTCAATGCAACAATTTAATCTTTGCCTCTTTTTGGCTTATTTCTTTCTACATCTTGTACTTGTACTTGTTGATAATGAGCCAGTTAGCTTCTAAGCAGCAAAAGCCCATATCTTTCCAGGTTCTGTCAAGTCTGTTCATAAACATGTTGACTGATGTAGCATCTATGACATGTACACTGTGTCTCAAAAAAAAGCATGTGACTACATTTTTTGCAATAACTTGAACAATGAATGTCCGATTATAATAATTTTTGGCACACTTATTAATGAGACTATATGTCATCGAATGGTGGTTTCATTTCCCACCTCATCTATTTAGTGCAACTGTCTTACCTTGGGAAATCACAGA
>Ga0209367_1001813_pt1 | contig 27202 bp, 14 predicted proteins | sample WorMetLIZISLAND2_FD_187412 | JGI IMG/M metagenome (GOLD analysis project Ga0209367, IMG submission 187412) | Marine gutless worms symbiont microbial communities from Max Planck institute for Marine Microbiology, Germany - Olavius geniculatus... ... | reverse complement strand
TCGGTCTCCGTACACGAGTCGTAAAACGGACGAGTGCATGGTCCGAGATGAAGCCGCCAACATCTACATCAGAAATGTCAGTGTCGGTTCTGGCGATGACGAGATCTAGTGTATGCCCAGCAGCGTGCATGGCCGTTGTGACATGCTGGACGTAGCCGAATGACTGCAGTAGATTGGCGAGACGCACGGTGTCGGCGCAGCTGGCGTCGTCAACATGCACGTTAAAGTCTCCACAGATGACGACTGGACAGCTGTAGACTGACAGACGCTCAAACATCGTCGCTAGTTCCTTGAAAAACGCGCTGGATACCGCTTGGCTTCCAGGCCAGTAGACGCCGAGCAGCACGAACTGGCCATCCCGAGTCAATCCGCGGCCGCATAAATACTCAAAAGTAGAGACGTCAAGGTCAAGGATCTTTTTCTGAATCCTGACGACGTCTCGATACAGAATGGCTAGACCGCAGAACCACTGCAAAATAACAATACTGTGACATACGCTACATCAAAGTATGCAGAATAAAAAACACATGATAGAAAAATATATACATGTGATACTTGAAATGCAAATTTGTCTCAACAAGTATCAATGTGAGATATGGCACAAGAAGCATATAAAAAGTACACATCAATTACTGTAGGCTGCACAATCTCTAACCAGTTCAACTTTCAGCACTTTCATAGTGTTGGTAGGACGACAAAATGGTTAGAAGTGCTGATCAAACAATTCAGAGAAATTCACTCTTAAAGACATGGCCTAATCCAGTATAACTAAAAAAATTAAACAATGAAACAAAAATCTGAAAGCAGTACTAGTAGCAAAAAAAGTACAAAGACGGGAAGTTGTAATAAAACGTTTGTTTACAGTTCACCTCATTCATCAAGGCACGACTGAGATCAGTCTGCAAGTCGGTTGTTGATTCTGTACTGCTCTTGACATTCAACTCATGATAAGGTGACAAATCTGGTGCTTTGCCTCGCAAGAGATCAGACTTGTTTTCATCTGTGCAGCTAGTGTCGTCTAACGTGACCGTTTGTTCAGACTTAGCTTCACCACCAGACTCAGTCTGACGTTCATTGCAGTCAGCCACAGCAGCAGGTAATATCTCATGATTGTCCGCATCAGTTTCTGTGCTTTGTTTCTCAGCAGATGCTGGCACTGTCTCACCCACTGCCTCCTCTACAGCTTGCACGATATAAGCCAATGTCTCCTCTACTGCACTCGCTACAGCCGATACTTCTGAACACTGTCCACCACCAGCAGCATTTGCTGCAGCATCTGATGTCAGAATATCTCCACGATCATTGTCAACATCAACTTTAGACACAGCAGCAGAAGCATCGGAGCTCTCTGCTGGCACACTGTCCTTGGTGTCAGACATGTTGGTCTCCACATCAGGTGCATGACTGTCTGCTGCAGTGTGCAGGAGTGTATCACAATTACCAGGCTTGTGTGATGAACTATTCAGAGATGAACCAAGTGCACTATCTTCAGATTTCTCTTTTTCCTTGGTCATGTCTTCTTTCATGGAATCAGAATTAGCAGCTTCAGTGTCTGCCAAAAGAATTTTCCTATAAAAAACAAACATCAACATCAGTGCTCAGTAGTCATAGCACTACTGTGTTAACTAGAAAAGGTGTAAATAGAAAACTACAAAAAAACAACATTAAACATTTAATGTAATTCATTATTAATTTAACAGATGTTCTAACAAAACAGTGCTAAAATTATTATCATGAAAATGCATAAGTCTAACATGAACTATAGTAATTACTGGCAAATACAAATAACAGCAAGGCACTTCTACAAGTTTCTACAATCGAAGGATAAAGTAAAAGATTCTGGCTTTACACTGCAATAACAGCATACCTCAGCACCAGTTCTTGCAAGCAGACTACGGATCTTCGATCGTCACCTTCACCGATTGAAAAACTGCATAGCATGGGAAAATCCTCCACTTTTTTGTGAATCAAAAAACGATGGTATGAAGACACCGGTGGAAACAACAGGACCCTGAAAATCAATGACAAACATTCTCATGGTTCCTACTACTCTGCAGAATTCTTTTTCATTGACTTTTCCCTGACTTTCCAAAACAAACTGAATCATTTTCCCTGACTAATTTGTTCATGCAAAATACCAATGTTGGTTTTCAATCGCTTCTATCACACGAGAAAAAACTTTCCAAAACAAACTGAATCATTTTCCCTGACTAATTTGTTCATGTGAAATACCAATGTTGGTTTTCAATCGCTTCTATCACACTAGAAAAGAGGGCAGCAGAAAAAATTTAAAAGAAGAGGTGCAAATAATCTGCGAGTGAAGCAAGGAGAAAAAATGTTGAACTGTTGTACAGTGTACACAGTCTGCATACAACAGTCAAAATTTTTTCTGCATTTTTGTCAACTTTTGCATCCTGGTACTTTTAAATTCCCTGACTTTCCCTGACTTCCTCCGATTGTAGGAACCATGCATTCTACAGAAAACATGTCAAAACTATGAAATATTTGCTTTCAGCACCACTACACTGCATCACAATCTGTTGGTGAAGAAAAATGATCGCCATTTGTGATGAAGTTTCTGCATCATATTACTAAATAATAATAATCTCTGCCACCAAAATGCAACAGAAAAAAAATCATGTACGGAACATTCAAGACAAAACTCAAGACTCACATTTTTCGACTTTCTTTCCATAGAGCTGACTATAAATGACTGAAATGCTTCAGCATTATCAACTCTAAATTTAGTTTTATGTAATGTAATACCATAATTACTATCTGACACTGAAAAATAAATGCATACCATTCAGCTTACAAATAATAAATAATCAACTCACTGGTCTGTCTTGTCTTCAGCAGAATCTCTAAAGTTCTGCAGTTCAGAACTGACCAGATTCACAAAATCACTGTCTTGTGAGTTCAAATATCTGTCATCAATGTATACTGCCATCTCACAAAGTGAAATCCGTAGGCTACGCACACAACAAACACAATAGATTCATTATACAGCTATACAGCCAACCATGACAGACATTTGTGCACACATGTATGTAGGCTACATACCGGTAAGCTACCTCCATGATGTTTCTAAATTTACGTTTGTCTTGATGGCGGAAAAAGCTCAGTTTTTATATGAATAAATATAATATCAATAACAAAAAAATTAAAAAATACTGGCAAACAAGCAAAAAAATTACTTGCTGGTAAAATTCTGTAAAAAAAACAAAACACTGTGCCTAGAAAGCCAACACTCAGTCGTCTAAGCTCCGTACTAGAGAACTGACAGTTGATCTCGTAGTACGCCACATGCAGGACGGACTGTCGACTCTCTAGACACTTCAAAACAAAAATAAATAAAAATTACAGATAAAACAAACAAAAATTATTCCTGGGCATTTGTAGTGGCAACATCACCAAGCATGGGAAGGCATACTTTGCGGAATGCAGATTTCGAAAAGGTGTATATTTTGCGGAATTAAAATTGCGGAAAATATTCTTGTTGTTGAGCTATGTCAACTGAATGGGTGTACAATCCTACAGAGTGCTCAACCATCGTATATGCCCAGAAGCCTCGTTGTGCCTTGCAGGAAGAGATAGTAGGCTAATCTTTATCATTGTTTTGGTAGGCATACGTATTTAGTATCAGGCATTAGCCTGATACTAAATCTGAATCTAAGTGACCCGTGTTGTATTTCTTACATAGTCATTTTATCTCTAATGTCTTCCTAATGCAAGTATTTCTTATAAAGTTCATACTCATAGTTATCTCCTAATATCTTTAAGCCTGCAAAAAACGCCTAATATCATGCACAAAGTCATTGAAGATAGTGAGAGTCAGCTTCTACCAGACTTTGTCCTAACAGTCCTTCTAACTTGTTGCTCGAAAGAATTAAAATTCAACTAGAAAAGTTTCTGAAACTAATGCGACGTAAAAAAAATTGACGGCAACGATGCTGTACACAAATTAAGCATAATATATAGTCACAGCTTACAAATTTAAAGCAATAGGCCAATTTACCTGAGGTGAACAAGCGACTCAGTCTTTGTGCATTAATTACCTAATCCGACGACTTGGCCCTCGCCGTGGCGGTAACCTTTTTCTCAGTATGCCTATTTGAGTTGATTTCTGTAGCCGTCTGTGACTGATCGTACCTTCACAGCAATCAGTCAGTCAGATGAAACAACACAGTACACTATCTAATTACCTAAGCAAGCGACTCGGTCTTTGTGCCGCGTCAGGAATCGTTTGTGGATTAGGCCTAGGTAATTGAGTTGACCTTGCATTCCTGTGCGATGTGCTGGCTTACGCTCGTGAGTTAACGGACTTCAAGGCGTTTCAAGAGTTAAGTTGATTCGAGACTCAAATTATAAGCTTAGGCCAATGCAAAGTTGATTATTTGATTTTATTTGAATTTTGCAAAATGCAGAATGCAGAAAAACTCTAAATAAGATGTAATTTGCGGAATGTTCCGCAGGTGAAATTCCACAAAATACACCTTTTCAAATTTCCGCATTCCGCAAAGTACACCTTCCCACTAAGCACAGCGTCCAAACAGCTTTACTCTGAGCCAGGTTAGAACTGAGTCAGAGTCGGAGATAGGCGATCATTTGCAGGTACACCATCTTCCAAGACACCAATGCCAACTCAGCCTAACCATCCGTTTACAGAAAAACCAAATAAGTACTAGCAAAATGGTTAAACCATCACTAGAAATAAAAAACAGTAAGTAATGCATAACAGTAAGCCGTGCTGGCTTACATGTACTTAGTAAGAGATGCTGAGTGAAATGTGTACGTAAAGCTGATCCAATAACAGCAACAACTCAAAGTCAAGTTTACCGTCTATTTTGCAAACAAATATTATCAAATATGTTCACAAAATAAACCAGTGAATTAGATAATCGGTTATTATATATCTAGCTTCGATAAAAGTAAACAATAAACAAACATAGAATTTTACCGAACAAACAAGTTGGTTATGGTCCAGGTAAAATGCGAAATAAACCAATATTATCTCGAGACTCGAAAAGCACTACACAGGAACGAACTCGGTGTCGGGACGCATTTACTACTTTCCTTACTACAGTCGCGGTCTGCATTACGTCGTTAGAATCATCGACGAAGTTAATCGACGCCGGGCACGATTATCACTTGAAGAATGAGTGATCATCTCGGTATGTAAACAGCTATCCAGGCGAACACAGCCTGGCCATCCCTCAGTGGGTATAGGCCAAATGAATAGGCAAAATGAGTACTTGCGAAAGCTGCGACGTAAACGAACACACCGCGCGATGCGCTAGCTCAGTAGTCAAAATCTCACACTATACAAATAGTGACTGGAATCGAGATCATCATTGAAAATTTTCCTCCTAAATGTTCGTAAAATGTTACCTGAAATCTGGCTGGGGAATGACTTTACGTTACTATTGTGCATCTTTTGACGAATGTCAACCTATGAAGCATTACTTTCACGGGTTGACATTTTCATAATTGCCTGGTCTTGTGAGTGGAGACGTCTGTGCACTCTGCTATTTCTTAGCAGCACCAGCAGTATCTAAACCCATGTTTGCACCAACCAGCAGTGGATAGGAGAGTATAACATTTTAGATGAATGGGTCACGCCAGTAAGAATGACTTTGCTGATCCTACTGTGGCTTAAAATTAGTTACAGTGTGGGCAAGTCCTACTGCGAGGATCACATATTTTAGTATTTTACAACTGTTAAATTATCAAAATACCAGTTCAGATGGGACAAGAGAAAATTCACACCATTTGGTGTATACTGTAGGACTTTCAAATTGAAGCTGGGTCCCAGATACAGGCCAGGGCTCAAGGCAACTTCTATTCAAAGTTTTACAGTATTACAGAACATATAAACAGTACAACTGAAAGAAAATCACAAATATATTACTGCACATGTGCAATACAAATAATAATAAAATATTGATCCCATTCCAGAAGAGTGAAGAAATTATGTCAAAACTTCCAAAAACCCCTCAAATCATCTCTATCAACAAGCACTAAATAAACAGTCCAATCAAATACTAACTTGATATATTTAACAAAAATATTACTAGACTGTGTCCAATCTAATGTACTCCTCGTGTGCATTATTTTCTCCTGTATTCTTCTAAGTGCTTTTTCGTTCCTTTCAACCTGTATTAGAAACCCGGCGTCAATTTGAGACCGGTCTAATATTATACTAATAGCGACTGGCATCGAGGTCATTATTAGAAATTGTCGCCCCATCTATCTGGCACCGTTAACAAAATATGGCACTTCAAAGATAATGGAGTCACGACCTTGACCTTTCCAGGTCACGTGACGTCAACAGTCACGTGACCATTCGACTGACTCGCGGTGGTAGACTTCCTATGGGTTGTCCATAGTGACAATGCATCTATCTAGCACCGTTATGGAGATATGGCCATTTGAAGTTCTTCCAGGAAGACTCTTCCAGAAACAGAGGTCGGTCAGTCGGTCATTGGTCGGTCCTCAATATTACACTGATTTCATATACTCCTCTTCAATACGTTAGGATCGTAGCACACGAAGAGTAAAAAATAAGTCAACACTACAATTTATTCTAGATGTCAAACCTATGCATGGTTCATGTAAACTAAGAACAGTAATAAACAGCTTCATGGAATGGCACATGATTGAGAGGCAAAAACCATGATCAAACACAGCAAAAACCAAGGCAAAAAATAACCCAAGCTTTTGACTGCTCTAATCACAGCTTAGAACAGGATCAGTTTATCAGAATATAAGTTATATGCAGTTATTAAATTTCACAAACAAGCTATACATAAAAGTTAAAATAACATGCTTCTATGCTTAACAGTGATATAAATATTCTTTAAAAGAAAAAATATAATTCTAAGCTACTGCTAACTTCATCGGTAAAAGTTTATGACTTATTATAAGAAGAAACTCACATCAAGATGACACATTATCATTTTATAATTGATTGACTAGTGCTGTTTTGCATGGAATTTCTTTTACTTGAACAGTGATCAAAACAAGCAGCCAAGATGTAATACTATTTTATACTGAAACTGCCTATTCTTATCTCACTAATGCATAACTGGTCTACAAAAAGCCTGGCCCACACTAGTTTAAGGTCCCAGCCTTTATCAAGTACATTTGGTCCCACTTTCTTCTTAGTTACTGGTGTTAGATAAAACCATTTCAACTTATCAGCTGCTGTTATGCATTGCTATGAAAATTTTTTTATAAAATTATGATCCCTTTAGCTACTATAAATTCAAAATGCATTCTACAACCTTACTGGAAACCAGTTCAGTTAAAAACAATAAAAACGTTTTCAAACGCTTGTCCAACCTCTAGTCTGCAGTTCAAGGCCTCAAAACCTATACACCTTCAATTCAAAATTACATAGCAGACAACGGAATATTAACAACAGTTATGCAGAATAAAACAAACACAACCTCAATATGGTCACATGCTATCACTGCATTTTAGAAAAATACACAGTAACAGAAAATTATGCATGAACGCATGCCGTGTATTCTAACTCCTAAAACGTTCGAGATAGCATGCTATCCTAAGAGCTAGCGAAGCAAACATGCATCAATAACTACACATTTAAAACTAAATAAAGGTAATAAAGGTACAAATTAAAAGGTATATATTAAGCAGAGATAGAACAGACTGATTATAATAAAGATGACAACTAGCAAACTAGAGTAAAAACGAATCAACTTTGTATGTACACGTCGTCAGCAATCTGTGGAGCCAGATTGCAATCTCTGTTACACAATGCAGATTCATCAGACCACACAGCAGCCTGGAATGCATTAGCTCATACTAAATACAAAATATACACAGTAGACCAGGTAACTAGTGAGTAGAGAAAATGCGGTAATCTTGAATTTTCTGAAGTAAATATGAACCAACAGACTTCAAATGGTGGCACAAATGGCAACATCCACAAAAATCTTTGCACCATACCTAACGGCTCTGAAACAGAGTTTTTTTTCCTGCGTGAGTGAGTAGGGTTCAACGTCCTACCCGACACAGTATAGCTCATTTCGGGGATGGCCTTTTCAGGCAGAATGCACACAAATGCATAAGAACGTAACAGTAGGTTTAACCTTTATGATAAAGAAACAAAAACTTTAACCTTTACGGAAACACAAAACACGAGCTAAACCCAAAATTGTAAGAACTCCATTATACGCGTGCATATCTAACTAACATAATGGTAGTTCTAATAATCTTCCCTGTAATCCTCCAGACAGTCATCAATCTCATAATGCTGTCTATTGGAGGACAGGGTTTTTTCCCTGCAAACATTTCGGAACACAACCTGAAAACTGGCTGGCTAAACCAAAGTAACAGCAGTACCAGTACGAAACAAAGGTGTTGTTTGGCATCATAATGAACACTGCCATAAGTTTTAACAGCAAACAGATTTCACCAAAATTTCACATCAAAAGGTAGAACGGCTACTAGAATGTCAAACAAAAACGGACTATAGCACGACTTAACTGGCACATTTATAAATGCTCACCTGTGACAGAAAAGCAAATCAAGTCTTCTCTGTACTACTGCAGATTCCACCAGAAAAATATGTACAATGTAAAAAATACCTTTTCACAACAGTATTACAGCAGTAAAACTTCAACATTCCATTAGAAACAGTAGTGCATCATAGTTAACTTCCTGATGTTGCGCAATGCACACTTAAACAAAAAATATACATTCACAGTCAGACATGGCTCTGACAGCACTCTATACAGATTCAGTGACAGGTACAGATAAACTAATCCGATGTGGTCGAGAATACTGAAGGGATGAAAATGCCTGATAAACATCAGATGCTGGCTAATCTTGGCTAGCAGCATCATCGATGAACTGAATGTATGTGAATGGAAAGAAGCCCTTAGCACCATTCTTTAGCTCGCCTTCCCACTGGCCACTCATGTGCATTGCAGTTACTAAGATGTCTTCTCCGACCTGTAGCAACAGTTACAGTTTGTACTAAATGATCAGAAACATCACCTTTAATAATAAACATAAATAACAATTTCAACGACATGAGGGCATTCAAAAAGTTTTGCAAGTCGATATGCTAGACTGAAAAACTTTTCAATTTCCATAAACCAATAGAACGCACATTTCTCTCGAACTCATGTGAGCTTAAAGCAGATATGACATCATTGTAACTTATGACATCATAAAACGTTTTGTATCGATCCCTCCAGCCAGGCTTCTACCACAGACTTGAGTCATTCATTGTTTGGATAATGAACATCACAGAGAAAATTTGTCAAATTTAAAAAAAGATAATAGTTACTTTAAGTCAAGTCTCTGCTGTATGTAGGGTGGTCTTATTGTGTGAAGCCAGAGTTGCAAACAGGTTGCTGGATAATTTTAACTTTGGGATTGGGATGCAGTGCTGGGCACTGCTGGGTTTAAGGCAAATCTTCGGGGCTTGCTCCCAGGCCCCCACACATCATGGCTCCCCAGGTTGTACATTGTAAAGATTGTTTAACCTTTCACAAAGATGACAAATATCACCCAAATCGTGATGTGACATCGTAATTAACAGAAGTGTTCTTACTAATAGCCAGCACAGATTTTGGCTACTGTGTATTCATATTGCAAATAAGAAATTTCTAAATGTATTTGACAGGGCTTCCACAAAATCACATCCCAAGGGCTCATCCGGCTGCAGACTGGAGAATTGTCGAGTGTATATTTGTGCTGTTTGCATTAGCACTCCAAATCCTATCTGTTTAACACTTTATGATGTCATTAATTTCAATGACATCACATCCGCTTCAAGCTCATACGAGTATTAAAGAAATATATCTTTTAGTGGTGTACAAATTTTATAAAGTTTGTTAGTCTAATACACAAGGGTCTATCAAGTTGTAAACTTTGTCTAATTTTCCTCATAGGCATAGTTTTTTCACGGCTGGCGCAGATTTCGGCTATTGAATATTTATAATTGCAAATAAAAAATTATCGGACGTACTTGTTAAAACTCTCATAAAATCACATGTCCCAGGGCCTCATGATAGAAAATCCGATGGTAGACTTAAGAAATGTCATGCAACAGCAAGCCCAATTTTACGCTGATTGCGCTGGCACTCCAAATCATTCCTCTTTAACGCTCTATGATGTCATATATTACAGTTATGTCATATCTGTTTTAAGCTCATACATGTTTAAGAGAAACATCTGTTTTACTGGTGTATAAATTTTGAAAAGTTTTTCAGTCTAACATATCGATTAGCAAAACTTTTTGAACGCCTCTTGTAACATAATCAAACACAAGTTACTTGCATATCATATCAAATCAAAAAAAATTAAAATTTCTATAATTATTTTGATGCTTGTTCAGCAACACATTTTTCCCAAGATAAGATATTCCATGTTACCCGATATAGCCTGAAAGTCAACTCTCAGAAATTATCAATGCAAGATGCAGCAGGAAAATGTCCACAATAAAAAGCAATAACAACCCAATCATAAACAATGATACATAGATAGTTACATCTGCAAACTAACCTGCAGGCTGAGCTGCGACTTGTCATAAGCATTTGCTATTCGTTTCTTGATGATCCGTGCCCAAGCCGGCAGTTTCCTTGGCGACTGCACAAACACACACAATCTCACAGGTACAAACATCAAATTCAGAACCAAACTAGAAATTTGGGGCAAAGCCCAACGTGAGTCCGCCCGGCGCCCTAAGTCCGACTGGGGGAAATTAGGGGGGGAAATTTCCCCGGCATCAAAGTCACGTGGCCCGAACTCAAATGCATTGGTATACGCCGAACGCGCATTGTCGACTTAGGGTAGGTCAACATGAGCACTTATAACTTTGTTTATAGTGAACCGAATTTCACAATTTCTTTTGTTGAACGCCAAAAAAATCGTTTTCGTCAACGCCGTTTACATTTTGTTGCTATCTTCATCGCTTCCAGAGATATTTGCGCTCAAACTCAAAAGTTGTCGTAAATCACACCGATTTTTGCACGTTTTTTGCCCTCCCAATTTTAAGGGGGGCGGTGCCCCCAAAAGTTGTACTTGCGTTAACACCCCCACCTAGAGGCACGTCAAGTGCCAAAGTTTCGTCGGGCTACACCCCCTAACTCTGAAGTTATAGTGGCTCATTTATTCCATTTTAAGCCAATTTTTGACCCCCCTTTGAAAAAAGTTGTAAGGAGGGCCGCCGTCCCCGGTGGGGGTGCGCTAGTAAGACTTGGTCATTCTCTAGCGCGTGTAAAAATTTGGGGGTGCAGCACCGCCCAGGGGCCGAAATATGTTCTTCCGAAAAATGCACTTTGGGTGGGTACGATTCAACATCTAAATCTCCAAGGTCCCTGGACCAAACTTCACTGGATTTGTTTCGCCTAACGCAGGAGGAATCGCCATACACGGAATGACTATCCGAATTTGAATATCTTCATCCGTTTCGGAGACATTCGCCACCGAACTTCGAAGTCATCCGAAATCGGGCCAAATTTTGCATGTTTTTCGCCCCCGAAATTTTTTTGGGGTGCACCCCCCAAAATTTTGGACCGGCATTATAAAATTCGGCCTAGTACTGACCATCGTGCAAATTTCAAGCCGGTTGGCCCACGCATCTCGGAGATCTCATGCTTGGAAAAAAAAAATAAAAAAAAACATCATGCAATAAACATAAGTCCGCTCCGCAAGCTATCGCTTTCGGGTGGACTAATAATCAGCTCACATCTAACCAAGGTTTGCCTCGAAAATGGCCGCTAAGACGGGACAACTTTGTGCTGACAAAATGGGTTGCAGGACTAGAGCAGAGTGGCTGCTACTGGTAAGTTGGGTTTTATTCAGCCATCACAATTTGTAAAAGTTAATCAAAAACAAGGTGGGTGGTTCCCGCAAAGAGAATCCCAAGCAACTGCTGTAGCAGATTTCTTTTACACACCAGACACCCTTACAGTAACCAAGGCAACACAATTGGCACATCGAGAATGGCGGCAAAAGTTCAATGCGATGGCACTGATACCTGTCCATTCTGCTGGACAAGCAGTGGGTTAGAGACAGACGTGGCTGGCACGGTCGAGGCAGGTGACGCATCGCTAGTTAAACTGTGTGCGAGCCTTGCTGCGGCCTCAGCGTCATACTTCACACAACACCACACACAGTGCACTTGCCACAGACTACAACTAGCTTGTACTCAGTGCTAACAATACTGTCATTAGCGATGATGGTAATGAGACTCATGAGAATCGAGACATCAGAAAAAATCTTGATCTCAAGAAATAATCACCCGTCAACAATTCCAAAACTGATATCCAATAAAACTGTAAAAAAATATAATTCTCAAAGTAAGTAAAGTGTAACTAAAGCGTAAATTCATATAGCGCATAGTCACATACTCAAAAAGATCTCCAATGCGCTTAATACACTTTGTCATCAATATTTCGCAAAAATGTGTGTCTTCAGCTGACGTTTAGCATCTGTAGCTAACTGCCACTGTAAGCTACCAAACATTATAGTGACACTATAATGCCACTATAGTGACAGAAATCATCACAAAACAAAATGCACAAAAAATTGCATATATGTTCAAATGTTAATTTCAGTGCAAAAACAGAAGAAGGTCAAACAAAATTAGGCATAGATAGCATAGAATGGACCTAGGTCTGCTGCATGGGCACACAAAAAATACATGTAAATAAGTGGCTGACTGTGGAAAGCCGTTGTAGAATCAACATGACACAGATCCATCAGCATTACCTCCTTGATATAAGGTACAGGAACAAGGCCCGTCCTGCCGTACTCATTTCTGACTGTCCACCACTGCTCTTCGTCCTTACGCACCAACGTCAACACTTCTCCCGGCTGGAACGGCAAATCATCCGGATCCTACAGATGACAGAGGAATCAGACACTGCTCCAAGCTTCGATACATTCACAATTTCACATAATTCATCACCAAAAAAACTATCTAACAACCGTGAATTTTATGAAATCACTGCAATGAAACAAACCATAGCAGATATTTCTAAAAACTACAACCAGCCATTGTAGAAATGACACAGTTCAAATGTATACAGCATTTATTGTCACACAGAAACCGTAATACGATAAGACACCATGCATAATTAATAATTAACATTAGTGTAAAATACTACCTATATTATTAATGTCTGAATATAGCGGTCAATTCTGGTTCCAACAGAATGTGACATATTAAGAATTAACTAATTCTGTCCAGTGTTGCAAAACTAGTTTTGAATAAGATGACTTTCACCAACCTCGCTGTAAACACTCTATTACCAGCAGATATAAAATACAGAAGCTAGACAGTAATCAAAGACCCAAAACTTCCATAAATCAACATATGAAAATCAAACATATCACAAGAACCACTGGCATTAACTAGTGCTGACAACAGCAAATAAAATAGCTAGACACACCAACATTTCACATAAATAACGAGGCAGGTAAAAAAATGTAAAAGCGTCCAGATTACGCAAAATATACATTTTCTCAAGCCCAAAAGTATGTGATGAGAGTGCAGAAAAATAGCACGAATTCAACAGCACAGAAATGAAAACTTACTCGTCCTTCAAATGCAAACTTTGTGACGTACTTCGGAAGATCAAGCTAAGACAAATTAACAGCAAACATGTATAATATATTCACCCTTCATGCACTTAATTTTGTACAACCAAATAAATTAAGACTGCAGTTGGCACACATGCACTATGCTGAGTGGTGTACATCACTAGTAAATATAAACAATGAACCATCATCACGTTAGCCAGCAGCATTTAAAAAATTTGTCAAATGCAAACAAATAATGATACTGACACCATCTATCTATTATCGCATATAATGCATTATATACAGTTTTTCACACATCCAACAAGTATGAATTCTCACTTCTCAGCATTAAATAGCATAATAGATTCAATGGGGGGCAAGATTTGCCGATAGTCAACTATATAAAATCAAATGGTGTCTGTGATGTTAAACAGAAACATACACCCATACACTCGTACTTACTGGAGGTCTAATTAATGATGTGGTATCTAGATAATGAGTTTTATAGAAATTCAGCAGCGCTGGTAGACTAGAAAACTCGTGTTCACCGATGCGAAACCTTGTAACACCGCCAGTCTGTATTCTGTTGATAATGTAATGACTGTTCTTACTGTCTTCCCTGCAAAAACAGAACATCAAAAATGGATGGACAAATTACGAAAAATAATCTTTTGCAAAAAATGCAATTATAAAAAATATATAAAAAATTCACAAAAACAACAAACTTATGTATAACTGATAAAAAAAGTTAGGAATGCATACGAAGTGATTTAAGAAAACATTAATCATATATGCATTCATCAAACTGATTCGTCATTTGTATACAAGATCAATACAGTGTCAAAATAATATAATTTCATATGAGCCTAAAATTATGAAGCAAATTTAGGCAGGAAAATTAACAAATTCCCTCGATCCAAACATGCTTACATTGGTATTGGTAACAACTGGCAAAACAGTTGCGAACATATGATTCAGCGGAGCAAGGAAACACTAGATTAATGACAGCAAAAATGCTATCACAGTATAGAAATTTAGTCTTTCTAACTCAACTCAAAAAATTACCAAAAAGATCTTATAAAAATCCTAAATTACTGGCTCAGAAACCTCAGAAATAAACACGAAAAATTCTTTTTAAAAGTTCTGATTTTTTTTTGCAGATCAAGCCCCAGATACTTGACTGCATGCCAACAGCCTGTAGCAATGATAAGTTATAGCAGCAAATGCTGCTTTGTAGTATAAGCTAACCTCTCACCCAGTTTCAAACCAACGAAAATGTCAACCATTCAACACAACTTAAATTTGAGATAACAGACATTTCACTACTTTGCAAGAAAGTAGTTGGCTTGGTAGTCTAACGGTAACGTGCCGAGCTTGTAATCCTGAGGTCGCCCAGGTTGCAGGTTCGACCTTAGGTAAGTTGTTCACACACATGCCTCTGTCCACCAAGCAGTAAAATTGGTATCAGCTTCACTACTAGGAAGGTTACGGCTGTAATATGTGGAGGTCTAGCCCTCCTCCCATATATAAAGCAGGGACGAGTTCACCTGTATCGGGTGACAGGTAATACTGTGTGATCCCATACGACAAACGAGGCGTCTGCGGCACACTGCTGGCTCGGGGCCTTAAAAACGAGGATGAGATGACCATTTGCATCGGTCACAGAGCTGTGAGAAGGCCTGCTGACTATCAGCGATTTAGTTACTAATATGCTGTAATGTGTACTGGTGATAGCAAAACTTACTTTACGCAGAGCACGTAGTCACCACGTATTGTAGTACTGTCACGTATGAAAAAAACACCGCTGTCACGCTCATTCTGAAGAATGTTATTGCTTTCTTCACGAGATAACAAACCGAGATACCAACTAACACATCATCAGACACAAGCAAAAAACAATACCAGAATGAGTACAAATTTCACAGAAACTCTAGTCTACCACTAAGTCTATGAGAAATGCATTTTATTCTACAAATGAGAAAAGTAGACACAAATACATCACAATCAGACACCATATTAACCTTTCCACCCTATAATATTACTATCTATAAATAGTCTTAGTGCTTTTGAATTTAAAAATACGGTACCTGTTCTTATCATCTGCATCAAAGTCAGCCATAGTATCCACAATCCACACTGCTTTCAAACTGACGTCATCTGTTGAATCATAAACATCAAATCACAATGCATGCATCACTGCACATTACACAACATCTTGTACACACTTTTTAAACTACCGAGGAAACCAACAAAAAAAATCAATGAAACGTAGAAAAGCTAATATTGGAGAATTTTGTTTCTCGATAAAAGAATTTCAAATCCCGGAACTCATTGAGTACTCACTCGACCGACCGACAATAATGCATGCTGCAGACATGATGCAGGTACGAATTCTAAACAATAATGGTTAAGGACCGAACAATGGCGAACATAGTGGTTGTCTGCCCACATGCACAAATGCAATACAGGGAGATGGACACTACATTCAACAGACATACATGCAGGAGGGTCTCATGTTGCAGGGATAAAAGAATGGGTGCAGATGTATCAAGACACCTGCACAGAAAAAAGATTGGGGCAACAATTGGAGCAACATTTTATGCACCTGTGTACTAGTGCCCGCCTAGAGACGGCAGATATCGCTGCTGTCTGTCAAGAGTCTATCTACGGGTCGATTAAATCTGCTGAGCTGGAGCTGATCCGACTGATCTGTTTTTTTTCAGGCTTTAGTTGTCCTTCATGTTACTTGGATCTGTATATTCTTTTACCACATTTTCACACAGGAAGTATACAAATAAATTTGCTATTTACAGATCAGCCCACAGTGGATAAGTGGTACTTTTAGCCCAACTCAACTGGAAGATCAGCCATACCAGATCGGCCAATGGTAAATGCGACTGATTTAGATGACTGCAGACCAGCCGAATTAACAGAACAGACAAAAAAGCCTGCAACTGATAACCGCTGATCAGCTGTAAATGTGGTAAAAAAAATATACAAATCCAAGTAACATGAATGGCACCTAAAGTCTGAAATGTGTTCGGCATCCAAAACACAGCTGTTTTCTGAGTAATTGCCTAAATGAATTCACGATCAGCAATTAGGCTACTGTCTAGGCATATGCAGAATGCGAACTATGAAAAAATTTACAGCGGCAGACTTCAAACAACTGCCGCCTATAAAGCGTCCACTGAGCAGTTACTTACAGAGCGAATGATTGAAAACTCAACAACTTTCATGACTGGTAATGTACGTGACAACTGTTATCCGCTCATCAGTCTTTTACCCACACATCCGCACTTAGCATCCGCAGATTTTGGCCAAACTTTATGTGTACTTACCTGCAAATTTTGTAGTAATCACACCAATTAGTAATCATTTAAAATGTTTGTTGCCAGAGGTTTCGTTTGAGCAGTGGAAACAATTAACTTTCTGTAACAGTAAGACAAGACTTTTAACAACTTCAACATAACTTCGCAAAAAATCAACAAACATCGCACTGGACTGTCATGGCAGTCGTAAACTTCCACCAATATAACGTAACGTAACTTCAAACATATTCCCATCGCAAGTAAACACGCGGGCATCTAAAAACCGAGAACGACCATGTTTAGATCTTCAGATCTAGGTGTAGAATTGGGGTTAGTTTTAGGGTTAGGATTAGGGTCAGGGTTGGGGTTTACGGTCTGTAGTCGCATTCAATTGCAATTAAAATAACTAAAATCCAGTACGATCGGTGTCACAATCGTTCTCGGTCAATAGACGCTTGAAGTAAACAGCTGTGACGTGGAGATCGCATTGCAAGCACATGTACGATTTGTTGCAAAATAGTTAGAAAAGCGTGAAACGATCATAAATATTTCTTTATTTTTGGACGTTAGACATCTTCGGCAATTGATTAATGCGAATGAAATTACAAATCTGCGGGTAAGTTATTATACCGTTTCGCACAGATTTTATCCGCCTTTTACCCGTTGCCACATCCGCAGATCAGCTTATTACCCATAGCCGACGTCAGCAACAGAAAAGATAAACTTATAGACTTTATAGCGAATAACACTGACGCCAACCAACGGGTAAAGTGCGGACCTGGTCCGCAGGTTTGGTCCGCAATTTACACGTTGGCCGGTCCGCAAGTAAGCACTTTACCCGTGTCCCGCTAATGTTATGACATTGTACGGCGGAACTAATACAGACAACTTTAAAATATGTAAATCAACTATAGCATAGATCTACATACTCGTGATAAATCTCACTATATAACACCACCAATGTTTTATAATGACAAAATTATAAAAATCGAATGTTTTACAACAACAACAAAACAACCAGGAAGTGTAAAACAAAATGCTCTGCGTAAACGTTGCATTAAACCGAACTGCTGGCAAAGGAATAACAAAAGTAATGGGCGTAGGAATAGAATTTAACGTTTTACATTATGTCATATGCAGTAGTAGAATTATGGCTTTTTCGCCCCTTTGCCGGTTCGACCCCTGGCTTGTTTGCCCCCTAGGCTTGTGTTTGTGTTTCAATTTACAGAAAGGCAACAAGTAAGTAACAGACAGACGACGGTCGACAACCATTCTAATCTAATAGGTCGACCGTTACTATACGGTCGGCTAAAACACGCATTAGCTCACCACTGTCACCGGGTGGTGGTATGTCTGCAAGCCGCATCACAGACCCCACTCCGATCACGCTAAGTGTGTTTGAATTCAACGCGCTGTATGTGCCAAAGTCAAGCTTCCTTTGAAATGATTTTTTACAGGTATACTTACCTGCTTTTGCAATCACGGGATCCGGGATTGAGAAATTTGTAATCCCGGGATCCTGGGATCCCGTTTCGGGATTAGGCTCACGGATTGGTTGTCATTTTAATATCCTTAATTGCCTTATTTCATCATATGATGTAGTATAGGCCCAAACTGAAGGTATATATCTGAACTGCTGGGAGTGATAATGACTGTCAGAATACGAATTACCCTGCACAGCAAAGAGTGGGACTCTAGCGCGCATAAATATTTTATTCACTAGACGGCTAAAATTCTTCTTTCTATCATTTAACACGCGAAAAAAGTACGATTTTAACTAATTTTGTAATCCCGTAATTCCGGGATTCGGCCTGGATCCCGGGATCCTTGGATTCGGGATTGCAATCGCTAGTCTATGCCTGATAGGCCTAACCGTTTGACGAACACCTAGATCTACAGAGATCGTCAGACGTCACTGCAAACATTCTAAGGCGAGAAAGCGTACTAAAACTCTGTATAATAAAATACGTGTATAGGCCTAATGATTTTATTTCAAAATTGAAGAAAGCATTCAGCATTTACACAATCGTTTTTTTTTATTCTCATCATCGTGCATAAACTGTCTATGCATAAGGACAATTATTACGTATAAACCTCGATGTCGAATTACCGGTATTCAACGGGGGCGAAACGTCCAAGGTAAGAGGGCGAAAGAGCCAGGGGGTGAAGAAGCCAGAAGGCAAACAAACCAGGGGGCGAATCAGCCAGGAACAGGGGGCGAAAGAGCCAGGTGGAGAATCAGTCAGAGGGCGAACGAGCTAAGGGGCGAAAAAGTCAGGGGGCGAAAGAACCAGGGGGCGAACCGGCAAAGGGGCGAAAAAGCCAGACACCCAGTGGTTTTACTGACACACAAGAATGGGCCGACCGTACTTTCTATATTCAGAAGCCAGCGTCCGACTTTCAGTTGCAAAAAATAGCAATGTCCAGAGTGAGTACAGTCCCATAGTCTTATCATTATGGACTTTATAGTGTCCGCTATCCATGACAATGTATTATTCAATGCCATTCGTGTTGACGCTGCAAATCATTTTTTATTTGACGGTCTATCATCTATGGCGTCATAAAAAACACTGACGTCACATCTGCAAGAATCATACGTGTTCGTAGAATTGTACAATTTACTAACATATAGATTGTGAAAATTTTTTAGTCCAATAGTCCTAGTCACAGTAATTATTGAGTACTCCTGGGCCCACGCACATGTAGAAATAGTTGTTGTAATAAATTAATAATAAAGTTGGGTTGACACTGATAAAATTTTTTTAACAGATTAGTCTCCAAATTGAAGACAGTGTCACACTGAACACAAAACTTGATTACTCGAGTCTGTAGGCTCTACAGGGTGGGGTAATCAAGTCTTTAGTGTTGGCCATGTTGGGCAATCTGTAAATGGTAGTCTGTCTTATTTGTGACTTTTAACCAGGTTATCTTTGTTTAACCATAGCCTATTCATTTTGACATTATAATACATAATGCTTTTAGTTGTAGATCTCTATAGAAAATGTTTTTATTGTATGCAAGCTTTATATTCTAATTTACAACAAACATCAACAAATGTTAATTACTATGCTACAGAATGTTGACAAAAACAGAGATTAAACAGATTAAAATTTTTGAAAATGTGGGTCTGCATTTCAAATAAAAAAAAACAATTAAGCAACTGGATGAAATATGAAAACAATTTTTTAAAATTAAGTGCTAACAAAATTGCTAAAGGTGGCAATCACTAAAGCAGTGAGTACAGTAACTACCAAAGTAAAAACAATAATTAATTTTTGTAATATAATTAAAGCATCTTTTAAAAAACCAATATTGAAAATCTGGACACATATGCTGCAACAAAAGGAATCAAGTTACGTTCATAGAGATAAAAATGTGGACAACTGGAAGTTCAACAAAGTGTGATGTATATAATTCATAAAAACCAGCTATGAGATAAAAAAATCTTAAGACCAAATTATTTCTATCAGTTCAAACAGAAACAGATCTACTCCTACACTTTGGTGCAATTGCAGATTTGTTACTATTAGTTTGTCAAGAAAAAAAAACAAAATAAAGAAAACATTCTTTCTGTGTGTAATAGTTTCAACTTGTCATCAATGAAATAATTTAATGAAATCGAAAAATTGATGAGAATCAAAATTTAAGCATAAAAATCAAAACATAGAAAATAAAAAATCTCATGCAAAATCACTTGAATTGCAAATTGCATAATCATTTATACAACAGCAATTAGTAATAATAACAATAATAGAATAAAGCAAATGACCAATGGAACTTCACACTTGTCTTGTAACTGATTTAGAATTTGTTGTGCGCTTGCTCTGCCCAAAATATATCAGCAATTCTACATTGATACTCAATTATTACTCATTTCGTCTACAACTCTACTTCAAACTGACATTTTTTAAACATAGCTATATACTCAGTACAAAAAAACCACTAACGAGTTATTCTTATATACAACGACTATAATGCAAAAATCTGCAAAAAAAGTTAGTTAAGCAAGTGCCAATAATTAGTAATCACACAGAAACAATGCCATCACTGCATCTTCATGTCCACAGTATAATGATCATAAAGTGTTATAAATGCATTAATTCATAAAATTTGTACATAGTCATAGAGTCTTCTACATGTATTACAATTACAACCTGGAGCAAAGTAATTAATCAAATCCATGATATGAGAAAAATGCAGCAACCACCAAGCAAAAACACAAATCACTCACAGGCAGAACACAGCTTAGTAAGATGGTACTTGTTTTCACAGAACATTTCCACTAAACAGATTAATTTAATCAAGAGTTACAAAATGATGTGTTTGTTTATGACAATAGAAACAATTAAACACTGCACAACAGATTTATGTACATGTACAGTTCAGCCACAATAATTATCTCCAATAAGTAACACACTGTTGTATAAAATCATACAAAATGCTCAACTGTCTTGTAGTTTAGTTTGGGTCAACCATTTGAAAGGCCTCTATTCCGAGGAACCACCAAAAACCTGTTTTAGATAACGACAAAACTGTACTTAAACCCTATTACGTTCTAAATCAAACCCTATTCTTAACCCTAGCCATCAAAATGGTGGCTCTTCAGAATGGCATGCCGAAACCTCTAATTTGCAAGCAGTCGGAAAGCAGCTGCAGACAGAACCGAAAGAAAACTGCCGAGTGTAGTCACAGTCCGTGACGGAGCACTGTTGCAAAAGTCCGTGTTGCAGTAGCACCGTCGGCTATGTCCATCGGCCATCTGGTACTCGTAGCAGCCAGTGATGTGAGGCACAGCCTTGCTTTCGGCACATGTACGTGATATGATTGATGCCGCTGCACACAACACATACAACATCATCGACTGTACTTCCCTATAATTTTGTTGAGCACTCGTGAAGGCTTGGGTCTGCCATTCTAAGTGGCAGCCAACAACCGCTTTTAGACGACTACGAAACTACTTATTAAACACCAAACTTACTAGCCTAACCCTATTCCTTACCATGGCGGCCTTTCAGAATGGAGGCCCTATACCATGGAAAGTAAACACGTTCAAATACCTTCATAAAAAGCAACAAAAAAGCCCAGCTGTCACCAGGGAAGACGTGCTACAGCCTATGCAGTTTCTGTTGCAATACTGACCTTCAAAATCATCTAAGGTCGATGATTTTCATCTAATCTGAAGGGGCGTATGTGATTTCCTATTAGTGGTCAATAGCAACCTTGGCCCTATCTCTCACCATTTCCAACATAATGACCATTTATAGCTTGAAACATTTCATTAAAATTGCGACCAAACCACTGCAGATGAAAACATGGTTACTATTGATAGCCTGTAGGAAGTCACCAGCGCCCTATCTGATGGTACCATTGCCAACCCCTTACGACTTATCATGCAGCCACAATACTGCACGATTGGCACACCATAGTGTGTTATGACCCTTCAAGGTTATCCAAGGGCAATGACTTTTATGTCATTTGAAAGCCAATATGCGACTTCCCATTAGTGATCAATAGCAACCTAAGCCCTATCTCGCACAGTTTAGCCACAATACAGGGCGGCCCAAAAAAGTAGGCTAGTGCACTTTGACCATATCTTCACTAAATATTGACCAATTTTCACAATTTTTTCACAAGTAGATTCTGTAAAAAATTCGCTACTCACTGGCCATGACTATCACACCTACTGTGTTGCTACTTTAGGTTATAAAACACAAAAATCCGAAAACCAACAATTTCTACAGATCGGCAGAAGGTCTAATGGTAAATTTCTAAAGTATTGAACTGAAATGTTAAGTATGAGTTATAGTAAGTGTAAATAAACAATGGGAAACATACTGAACATATTTTCAAACAATTTGAACCATTTTTATGCATAAATTTTCAATGTACATTAATGCTGGTTGACGGCTGCAATTTTGCTCAGTTAACTGCATGAGCATTGTATTTTGATCATGCGGCCCTACAATCTGTGCACTATTTTGCTGAAAGATGAAAACTTACTCTGTAGCTATAGGTAAACATTTTTTGATACTTAATATAGTTTATATTCAACATTCTACTTAAATACTTTAAAAATTACCATTATACCTTCTGTCCATTTGTAAATATTTCTTACAAAGTCAACTGGTGAAAAAATTGTGAAATCAGTATCTAGCAAAAATATGGACAAAAAGCAATAGCTTACTTTTTTGGGCCACTCTGTATATCTGTTACAAATAACAGACAGACAGACGACACATCGTACTATAGGCACTCTACAGCAAAGCTGTAGTGCATCAAAACAAACCACTGATATTCCTTTGTAATGACTGCGTGTCGAAATTTTTTGTAGAAAAGATTTTATTGTAGAAAAAGCACCTGATATCTAAAAATTAAAAATATAAATAAGTAATCAAAATTTCATAGCAAATGAAATATTTCAATTAGTCAAATCTAGAATTATTTCTCAAAACCACATACTGGCAATGGGGTAAGAAAATATTACAAAAATATAAAAAATCTTACATAAAATGTGCAAAAAACAGCTAAATACTTTATCACAGATGACATCTCATTTCCATAGCAGGTAGCACTTTTTACCTCCGCCAAGGAGGTTATGATTTTGCCAAACTTCGTTTGTCTGTCTGTTAGCAAGATAACTCGAAAAGTTATGGACGGATCTTTCTGAAATTTTGCGGGTATGTAGGGCGTGGCATAAACTACAGGTGATTCAATTTTGGGGGCAATCCGGCAGGAATCCTGGATTCTGGATCACTTTGAAATTTTCGTTACCATTGCGTTAAAGGCGGCATAAGCAAAAACGCTGGCAAAGCGAAGATGGTGACGCTACCTAGCGAATAGCATTGCCTTGGCGGAGGTACCTGCGAGCTATGATTGCTTTTTAGTTATCAATGAAGAAAGTACATATTGCGTATTTCACTTACTTCGTGGAGTATTTTTGTAAAATCCCATGAATATAGTTGTCTCGAATTTCATACATGTTACACAGTTAGTTCTATTCCGCGGTTCATGGCATTTGTAACCATAGCCAGCTTTCCACACATTACATTCGTAGCAGTTCAATGCTGACACTGCAAATCATCATAATACAGACAATTACAATGAAACATGCAACGCAAAACTTCAAAAGGTAATTGCTAACATTAAACTAACCAATTATTTACCAGATAATCAATTACAATTGAGAACTATTATAGCTGATCCACTGCATTTGATACAACACAAAGTACTAGTAAAGCAACTCTATTACAGGGATGACAGTTCAGTAACATTGCACTGCACAATGATGTGATTCAGAAGCCTCACAAGATGTTTCCTCAGATACATAGTGCTTAATTATCACCCACTGAGCAAAATCTGCAACAGTCATGGGCAAATACTAATTGCAATCTAATGCAAACTAGAAATTTGGAGCAGAGTTCAACGTGAGTCAGCTTGGCTCCGTAAGTCCAATTGGGGGAAAATTCAAGTGGTGAAATTTTCCTCAGTAGCAAAGTCACAAGGCCCGAAGTCAAATACATTAGCATATGCAGAACGTGCACTGTCGACTTAGGGTGGGTAAACATTAGCTATGTACAGGGATGTGGTCTCGGTCGAGACATCTCGGTCTTGAGACGGTCTCTAACGTCTAGTCTCGGTCTCGTCTTGAACAAAATCCTCAACGTCTCGGTCTCAGACTAATGCACCTCAAATCTCGTCTCGATCTCGGAGCAATATGTCTCGGTCTCGGCCCAGTAGGTCTCGTCTCGGGTCTCAGGCCATTGTGTCTCATCGAGACATTTTGTGCAGGCACGCGCCATGCATACTGTAACTCAGTTAGAGCGATACTAACCAGCATGACATTCGTGGCTTAGACATATTCGTTTACAGTGTTTTTACTCTTTCATTTACTTATTTATCACAAAGCAGAATTAATTCATGTCAGTCTTTTTCGTCATAAAATGACCTAGTCGCAATGAAGGTAAAGTGTATGATGTCAGAATGAATACTATCAGCCAAATGTAGATAATCAGCTCAGTGGCATATTTAGGGGGAGGGCCATGTTGCGATGGTCCCTCCCCTTTGGCCCAACCATGAAAATTTTTTACAGGCGACTTTATATCAAAAGGTGCGTTTTTGTTGCCATTTTCCAGCAATAACTGCAAAATTCAACAGTGTTTGATGGTCTTCTTTCATCATATCAATACGATACGTGATTAAAATCACCATGTGAGATTGCGTCTGATATGACGCCGGCATCGCCAAACGCTTTTGGAAACCAGCGGCAAGCCATATAGGCCTATAATATTTTGCGCCGGCCGGGTTTAGTGTCCATGGGCGAGTCAGTGAGTGACACGACATTGACATATGGAACCAACAGCAAGGCAGCTAGTCGGCGCCTGGCTGGTGCACGCCATGGGCAGTGGTTAATTAATATAAGCCTATGGTTAGAATAATCTGAGTTCAACCCGAGATGAACCCGCCCACAACTTGCATGGGCTATAGCAAATGAAATAGACCTATGTCAGTCCATCCAAATGAGACAGGTCTATTATTGCATGTAACCCGACTATGGCAGCGCTCTTAAAATGTGTTCCTTTGTCCCGTCAACTGTGACACGCCCTATTCTCAGATAACACAAGCTGCAGCGGCATCGCAGCGATCATGGATAGGCTAGTAAAGCCTATGTGTGATGTTATCAAAACTCATCAGTACGAGAATCTCACAAACCAAGCTTCATATGCCAGTGTCATGAATCATGATATCATAATGTCATTAAGCGACGGAGTGCTCTATTTGACTGAAGAGATGGACACGATCACTGGCGCTTGCTATCTTATGTACAGCTTTGTTGCCATCCCACCACTCGCATACGGAACAGAATTCAAAAAAGAAAGAGACGTAATGTAACTATGAGCTTAGTGAATAGTGAGTGGAAACAACAATGGCAGTGTCATAGCGCATACATTGTACGATGTCAAACGCCAAAGACACGATGCACCGCTTGCGAGTGACAACATTGGCGATGATCAACGCATCAAGCATTCTGACGACGACAGACAGGGTTTGACACGGCCCACTTGTTACTGTACTGTGTTGTGCATATTGTGAAGTCTATTGCCTTTCAATAATTCACATTAATCACTGACGACGTTTCATGACTTGCCAAACTTTATTTTTTGTGCAACAATGCAAATATCTGTGATTTTCTGCGTTTCCAAATTTCAGAAAAATGGGCAATTTTGCGGCTTCCACTGAACATCCAAAAGCCAAAATTGTTTCAGCTTCAGGGGGCTACGCCCCACTGCCCCCTACCAGGGGCTCTGCCCTTCGACCCTGCTAGAGGTTCCGCCCCAAACCCCCATTATAGGCTAATGCTCAGCGCGCTCACCATGCCCCCCCTTTGCCAAATCCTAAATACGCCACTGAATCAGCTGTAGTTTACTAATGTTAGTTGCTTGCAAATTGTGATAAACATAATGGCTCATGTCTACAGCACTGCAGTTCCAATTTTTTAAGGTGCAAGGCGTTCATTATTCAGTGATAATTGTCTAAATAAATTGCAAAAACCCACAATATCACGTATATAATGCGCTTACTTTGGTGCGAGTTAATTAATCCGTATAGTTTTTTTCATTGTCAATGCGTTTTACCACATGTCTAGAGAGCTTCAAGGTCTTGGCCAGCATCTCGGATTCATATCATTTCAAAATACTGAGAGGTTAGAAACCTTTCAGCTTACTCTGAGCTCGACACTAGCAGAACTGGACCATAATGGCCTGCTCGTGAAGATACAGCATGGACCTAATATCTTACTGTGCAACTTAAATTTATTATTCAATAATTCTAGCGATAGCACTGACCTTATTTATTTTTGCTTTGTTAGGTAGTTAGTTAACTTTCTGCTGCATTTTAGTCCCGCTAGGCCGTTGACTGCCTACCAGGTAAATCTGGAGGTATCAGTGGCGGGTATGGGTAATTTGTGGAAATGCGGAATGCGGAAAGTAATTTGCGGAACAAAATCTGCGGAATGAAGATGATTGGTCGACAGGCATGATCACATGATCAGCCCGATTCCGCAAATTACTGCCTACCTTCCGAGCTTGACGTGGTGGTAATTTGCGAAATTTATGGTGCGGAATTGCTGTAGCTGATAATGGAAAACGACGAAAACGTTGCAAAACGTAAAAAAAAAACACTAAAAATGTTAACACTCCAAAACATACAATTTGATTGTGAACTGTGACTCTGTAATAAACTGATTTAATTTTACGACTATAATATTACTGATTATATATTTTTTATTTCTTTTGATGTTTGAATATAAATTATATGTACATGTATTT
>Ga0209367_1001812_pt1 | contig 27205 bp, 11 predicted proteins | sample WorMetLIZISLAND2_FD_187412 | JGI IMG/M metagenome (GOLD analysis project Ga0209367, IMG submission 187412) | Marine gutless worms symbiont microbial communities from Max Planck institute for Marine Microbiology, Germany - Olavius geniculatus... ... | reverse complement strand
TGTTATGATAAGCAGCATGTATGTACCTATCTGCAACCGTTTTCACATTATTCGAGCCAATAACGGCAAAATGAGGGGGTACCCCTCTTCGACGCCCTCGTTCGAGGGGAACCCCTGCACCCAGTGGCACGAAATTTTGTCACGATAAACTAGAGACCTTGGGGTAGCCCACAGTGAAGATTTCGTGATCCTAGCTTGCACCGTTTTGATACAGATCACGAGTGTGACAGACAGACGGACGGACGGATGGACAGACGGACAGACGCCCAGACGATGGCAAAGACGCGCAAAGCATTCTGTTTTCGCGCGTAAAAATGCGTTAAAATATGCGTGCGTATTGTTCAAAGCAATTAGACTGTCAAACCTTGCTTAAGGCTAAGTACTGCCCGCGGGTAACTGCAGTATCATTCACGCAAAACACACAAGAAACAATGCGACCTTGACCTTTGACATATGACCTTGTTATTCAATGTGCCTCTGGAGGTTGTCAAGTTACATGTCGATGCAAAATTTCAACAGGCTGAGTGCAGCGGTTCATGAGTTATCGTGTTAACTGAGAAAAACTTAACAACGATGCTGTAAACAGTGCTGCGGTCGCTCCGCGGACCGTAAAAATAGAATACGTAGGCTATATACGTAATGCGCATGCTCGAGCGTTAATCCCGACTTTCTGTGTGATCTGACGTTTGTTGTCGGTGGCTGCAGTGCTGCCCGTAAGTCAGCCCCAGGTGCTGTCACAGCTTTTGATGTCTCGTCATTGCAGACCGCGCGGAGACAGACTGTGCGGGCTTAAGCTTAGTTCTTGATCACAGCTGGCGGGCGGCGCGATGATGTCAGACTATAATCGAGACACGAGCAAATGCACGGCACGTGACCGAGCGACCAAGCGTTATATAACGCGTGCACGTCCTTCCGTCTGTGCTTACAGAGGATTTAGTAGCTCGACGACTGACGACTATTGATCCATTCACTCCAGTTATCGCCAGAACACAAGACATACTATGTAGGCCCCACAGCAACAAAGACAGCAGACGCTATTCGTTCTGTAGCGAAAATCTGAGTCCAGCCAATAATTGCATTCATCTTGAATAGATCGCCATGCAAACTGTAGCAGTTTTGTGTGTTCATGCAAAATCGTTTTATTCGGTCTGCAGATCGTGACTTTGGAAAAACGACGGAAATTTGGTTGGTGATGCAAAGTCGTCGAAAAGAGCCTGTAAGTAAGTAAGTAAATAAATTTGTATAGCGCACATGTCGATAGGAAGAAGCCGAATCTTAGGCGCGAACGTTGGCTAAACGCACCGAATAATTCACGTTTACGCAAAGTTCTATCTTTCACGAAATCATATCACATAAAATGCAATCAAATCAAGACTTATGATGCGGTACTGCAGCCAGAAGGCTAGCTGGAAGATTATAAGCTAGGCCGGAAGGCTGCGCGAGTTGTGAGTATAATGCCATGCGGTAGGCCTAGCCATTTGCTCCCAAGGGAAAGATCTTCAGTCTTCGCCGTTCTAACGACGAACGGTTGGCGTCGAAGTGTGGAACGCTGAAGGCAAAATAACGCGTTCGCCGCCTTCTCGCTCTTCAGTCATCCGCTCACCGCAAAATTCGTCGACAAATTGCCGTTCCTGCGTCCGCCCTGGCCGCTCTTCTCGGCTGATCACTACTAGCCGCTAATCGACTTCCATTCACGCGCCGGCTCGCGCGCGTATGCGGCCGCCCGCCCACTACCGCTCATAAATCAAGCGCCTCGCTGTAAGCACTGGCGCCAGACCGATCATTCGCCGCATCCGTCCTCGTCTCTACCCTGCGACGTTCTTTTCCGTGCACGCCGATTCACGCCAAATCCGAAGTTTTATTGTTTCTCCCGCTCTTGTCTTCTGGGTTCTTCTTGCGTTGGCTCTACGGGCGAGCAATGGCATTTAGGGGCGGGGGCAACTTTCATCGCTGCAAATCTGCACATTTTGCTTCCTGAAACTGTGAAACATTAAAATCTGTGTATCATTTACGAAAAAAGGCTTCCTTCCTGGAAACTGTGTCCCCCAGCTCCAGATCTCCGTAAATTTTAAAGATGGCACTGGATCCTAGTTCATGCGACAGAGAGACATCTCAGCAATGTTACGTAGGGAAAACCAGGGTACCCTCGGGGAAACAGCAGTGACCCGGATTCCGTGAATGTTTGGCGGCGGCAAATATGAACGGAAAGGACGCACATCGCTTCCGCATGGAACTGCAATGAATCAAACATACTCACGACTCTGTGACGCTTGCTTCTAATGCGCCAAATCCAGTTTGTCGTTCCGCCGGCTCAGCTTCGGCCCGTAGGAGAGCTTATAGCGCTTCTTAGATTCAGCTGAACTTACAGGAGAAATGTGGAGACACGGGGGAGAAGCGAGAAGTGCGGGCGCCTGAATTGAGTGACGTGAAGCTTGACTTTTTTGCGTAATTTACGTGTTTTAAAACCGTGTGTACAAAAGTACAGTATTATTTCAGGGCATTTATATATTTATTTCATTTACAGAAACCGTTGTAAAATGAAATTGCAAATAGTTACTAACTTACAAGCAGTGAAGACAGAAACAGAGAACAAAATTTCTGGCTTGCACTAAACATATTTAATCACGATATATTAGGCCTGCGGCCTTCACACAGATGGTTTTTACGCAAATTTTGGTGTAATAGTGGGAGGGGCGCGTCTCCGGTCTTCTTTGTGGAAAAGTTTTCAGTACATTTCTGGGACTGGGAGAAGGCAAGGGAATGAAAAAATTGCTTTCCAGTAGTTCTATGTATTATGGATCGATGCCTATGCTGAGTTCGCACGTATAAATGGTTTCGATCCCCGGGTGAACGGTTCGCCCGGAGCGGTCTGCTCAGCTGATTTACAATAACCAACCGGTTCGCTTCAGCGACCTGTCACATTCACGGTGATAGGTTGCTATAATTTAGTGTATTATAAATGAGCACAGCAGGCAGATCAGTCAAGTTTTATACACCGTGTCCCAAAATTAGCGACACCCCTAGCTTCAATCACACTTAGTTCAGTTTGTCATTGATTGATTTTTGACAAAATATTGTACACCTCACTATCGTAGCATTACTTACCGTCACACTTATTGTGATGTACGCACCTTACGGTGTGTATTCAGTATAACGTCATTATGACGCCAGAGTTTGTTTACATTAGTGTTACGTTTAATACGTTGTTATTGATAAAACGATCAAGCTGTGGCGTACCCACCTAAGACTAAAAGCTTGCATCGAGGCCAAAAGTGGCCACTTTTAGCACAAACTTTAAAGACTAGTTCAGATTGATTGCCTCCACAAGTGTTTTACATTTTGGAAAAAAATTGTTAAGTATTGACGATTTTACACCGACTTATTTGTAGGGTGTCGCTAATTTTGGGACACGGTGTATACAGGTCGTCGTCTACAGCAATATGACGGCATGGCACGACCAGCTGCCTCACTGATGGTCAGCGGCATCGCGGGTGCATGAAAAAAGTTACAATTTTACGACAGATTATATTATGGGTGCTTAAAATTAATTTTAATTTTGCTTTTAATTTTTTTCGAAATCGGGTTGCGTTTTTTGGACGAAAATTTTCCGACAACAACAAGCTTTTCTGATACTTTTCCAACAGCCAAAAAAACTAGGCTAAGCAATTCCCTTGTTCCTTCCTGCTACGACTCGCTGCTGATGGTCTCGTGCATGGTGAGCACCGCTGCAAGAGCTAGTTTTTTCGTGTAGACAATATTTTAAAAAATTACCTGCGCGGCTGAGCCTTGAGGTTATGTGATACCTTGCATCTATTTGCGATATGTTAGTTTGTCAGCAAGATAACACAAGAAGTTATAGGCGGATTTAGCCTAAATTTCCAATGAAGGTTAGATTTGACCTAAGTTAGAAATGATTAGATTTTGGTGATGATGTGGATCAACGTCTGGATTCAGGATAGAACTGAATGATTTTTTTATCATCGCCAGACAGAGCAAAGCTCCGCCGAACCAAATATGATGCTGCTATCTGGCGAACTCAACGGGAAAAATGACAGCGTCGGCGAAGGTGTACGCTCTCTGAGTGCCCTTCTAGTTATTAGTGTTTGGTCTACGTGACTATGGCACGAGGATGTTGTCTGTCTGTTGTCTGTGACGTATGCATCGTGGCTAAACCGCGGGGAGCCTGTGGTACCATTGGATAAAGCGATGAAAAGTTTCTATAGGCTGTCATTTATAGTAACCATCCATGTCGCTGTCTCCAGCGGTTTGGCCACAATTTTCAACACAAAGTACATGTATCTGCCTGCAGCCATCACCCGCGTGCGCCGAATACCAGTATTCTAGCACTGACTGTAGCGTTCGATAGCAGCGTTAACATAGCGTGTATGGAACTGTAGTTATCTCTCTCTAGGAAATCGCTTTCTCCCCGCGACCGGAAGGCGGACGCTGGCCTTTGGACATACGCGGTACGGTCGGCTCACTTTAGCGACAGCTTGGTGTCTTGTTTGCTTGTCTTCTGAGCGTTTTTTCGGTTCGTATTTAACACTTTAATCACAGTCTGGCCTAACTTCGCATCGGAGCTATTATAGACAACGCTTTGCAGTGGTCCAGTATGAAGCCTAGAGTTAATTCTGCTCATTTTGCCGCATAGAGACTCGTTTGATGTTGAGAGCTAAGCGTCTTCATCAATTGGCGAACCGAACGCGTGAACAGCAGCGCCTTCTAGCGTACACAAGCCGAACTGTGTAGAGATGGGCCGGTAGAGATGGGCCGTCGAGTGAGTAGTCGAATCGTACGACGAACCAGACCGATATTAAGCCGTTGTCAGTCGGAACGTACTTTCTTTCTACTCCTGTGTCGTTCTGAAACGTCGTCGAATTTGATGGATGTGCCGTGACCGTCGGATCAGTCCCGGGTGACACGTACGGGTCAGCGCGATTGAGTAACGAACGGTTTGCGCAGTAAACGAACGCAACCACACACGCGCAAGAGTGTAGTTCTAGAAAGACGGGTTGGGAAACCTGAAGCTCGGATGGCGTCGTGGACGGCAGCGGGGCAAGGGGAGCAGCTGTTTCCCACGCAAATGTCGGCCTGTCGGAGAATCTTTTCCTTGTCGAAACATTTTCGTACAGAAATGCAAAATTCGGGGCTGGAAACCCCTATGTTGAAAAACCTTTAGTTGTGAAGATAAAATATTGACTGAGCACGCATAATTTCTTCTGTTGGAAATTCGTTGCTGTCTGTCGGAATTCCGTCGGAAATTTGTAGTGTTTGTCTGGAAAATTGCAACTTCTTGCCCCGCGTACTTTTTTTAACCCACGCCGCCGCTGTAAAGATGAGTAGCGTGAGGCAAAATCCCCGGCCCGGGCGGGGCCGCCAATCCATTGCACGTTTAAATCACACGCTTCGGATCTGTTGGATCCGGCTGTCATTCAGTAGTCCATTCATCATTCATTTCGTGCCGACCACCGGCGCGGTAAAAGACTAGTCTTACAAATCGCGCAAATCAGACGTAAATAAACGGTACGCATGCAGTTAACGTGATAGGTATATGCCTAGATGCCTCCCATTTCCAATTGCCAGTGCACCATTTTTTAGTTAGTCCCGTATCCGAAGAAAAGATTTTCTATGTAATGTATCTACCTTTTTCAAAAATGTTTGGTCGAATCCTGCGTTTGTTGGAGAATGATCCTGGTTGCATGCAAAAAAAGACTGTTGTAACATTTTAATCGGCATTGCTAAAAGTATCAGCAATGCCGGTGTGACGTCGGTAAAATGTTAGCGTGCAATTACAGATTTTATGAGCTCCTATGAGCGTATATACACAGCGTTAAGTTGAGTTTGTCAAAACATCTTGAAAAGAATTTTTCAACCGCGCATAGGCCTAAGTTTTAACATTTTATACTTGATAATTTCAAGTTGCTATGCACACTGCGTTGTAATGTAGTCTATAATCAAATGATATTTTTTTGTCCTCTAATTTTATGTTTTGCATTTTCAGTAAACTCGCTAAGTCAAAAAGTACGCCAAAGAACTGGCCCTTTCTAGGTGTTTACTGCGCAATAGCCGTATTGCCGTCGTAGGTTGTCCGCCCGTTCGTTCGTCCGTCTGCCTCTCTCTGCAATCTTGGTGTGCACGGGGACGCTGAAAATGCATGACATGAAAATGCAACACATGAAAATGCAGCACAAACTTGCAGGGAGTGGTAAAATGCAGGACTGGAGAATGTGGCACAAAACTACAGAAAGTGGAAAATGTAGGAACGGTAAAAAGGGGACAAGAAAAGTATGGAACGCCGTATGTCAAATAACTTTTGTGGGGCGACTTTAAAAGATTTAACCGATGACCCTCTACATCATCAGAGCTGGTCATTTCACAGTTTGATCGTGCGTAGTAAAGTATCTGAAATGTACGTCAGTTGGCTGCGACGGATTCGCAAATGTCGTCGACGACATTCAATTTTTTTTAGGGAGGGGGGTAACTTTTATCTTCGTAAAAGACATAAAAGCAATAAATGCTAATGCTGTTTTTTCGGAACTGTACAAATGCATTAATAGTCCAAGCCTATGTGAATGGTTTGCTTCGATTTTATAACAGCCGTCCAAGCGAATCAAAATTTCTGCACCATACGGTCTTAGGATTTTGCGTGCTTTAGTAGGGAAAAAGTTCGTCAACGTTTACAGGAAAGGAAGAAAATGAACGGACTGCATCAGTTTCTTGAAACGTACTATTTCTCTGAGTGTTTTAATGATTTTTAGCTTTCATTTGTTACATTGTGACATTTTGTAATGCACTCACGGTCCGGACTCTCGTGTAGGGAGGGCGCTATAATTTTAGCTACTAAGTAACTAACTAGCAGCACTGTTATAGTGCACAAAGTAAGCCTATAAGTTATCGGTAGGTAGCGAAGTAAATACCGAGTTTTTCCAATAAAGAATTATTGATTTTATGCTATATGTACGCTTTCCATACTGAATAGTCTCGCATTTTCCAGTCCTGCATTTTCAACTCCCTGCAATTTTCTTTGTGCCGAATTTTCATGTAGTGCATTTTCGGTCGCTTCCTTGATGTATCGTGTATATGTTGGTTATATTTGGAAAGTAATTACTCAGACATATCTAAATGTCTTCGCTTGTTGAAGTCCCAACATCGGCGTCATATAGACATAGCTTTAGGGAAATAATCCCGAATTTTGAGCTAACGAACGCGATGATAATGATGATGATGATCGTCTATGGTGCAATTTGACTACTTACTTATCACGAGCGTAACGTGTGACATTGCTCGATAGCAGGCGCGAAAATACAAATAAACGCATCGCGCGGTGTTAAACACGACAGTGAGGCGCCACTGTTGAATCGTGTCATCAGCGCCCAGCATTTCAACTGGCTCTTAACGAGACGACGTGAACACCGGCACGGACCGGACCAGTTCAGCTCGGTCGTCGCCAATTCGCCATCCGTCAATCATGTCAACCCCAGTCGGACAAGCGAGGCAGGGCTCGCAGATAATTAAATTCCACGAGGTTGATTATCGATGGACGGGTTTTCTGCACTCGGTGTTCCATTATAGGATCGCCCCAAAGTTTTCCCCCGGCTGACATATTACCGGTAAAAATCCTTCCCGCCCGACGGCCGCCCGGGCGGGACAGATTTTTACCGGTAAATTGTCGGATTGTCGGCCGGGGTAGACTTTTTGGGGAGGTGATTTTATAATGGGGAGACTTTTTATGGGGCCGACGATATTTTAATAAGGGGGAGACATCAAATCCCTGATTATCTTTCACCGGGAGAATTTTTCAAAGGAGTGACATTTTAATGTGACACAGGCGACAAGACAGCAACACCAAACCAGCCAGCGCGCCCAGTTCGCAGACCGTAAAATCGAGTTTGACAATATTGCTAAAGTTATTACAACTAATTTCTTCTTTCGCTGCAGATTTCAGAATCCAGTCGGTTCGCGATGGCTTCGGTCTTCGGAGCGACGTGATTAGAATTATTAGACTTTCTTCATTAGGCTTTTTTGAGCAGAGAAGAGAAAACTTAGATAGCAATCTTATCCGGTCAAGTTTTTTTCGCACTCAATTCATTTTCAGATGCCATTTTCCCAGTCTTTTTTCATGGACCAAATTTTTACTGTTTTATTTTGCTTTTTATTGCCACATAGGGCGTATCAGTAGCGGTGGCATGGAATGCCGAAAAAAGGGACAAGGTTGCATTTTCAACTGGGTGGTATATCTGCCGTCTGTATCGTGGGTTCAGTGCAACGGATGGCCGCATAATGGGCTGCGCAGCATTGTGTATACAGCTCATGCCAATCAGCTGCTTCTGCAGTGCGGAGATTGTAAAGCGCTGCTGGTCATGATTCTGACTCTCGTAAGCAGCGCCATAAATGGCAAGTGTCATTGTGCTGTTGCTGCCTGAGACGTTTATTAATTTCGACCATAGCGAACCAAGCAATCTGTCTACCTCCGGCCGCTGTGTTTATGCGCGGAACTGTCTAGCTATGGGCTTGGCAGGATTTAACCTTTCGTCTTAATTTCCTGTTTTTGTACTGTCGCCAACTGTGTGGCTCCAGCTGTCCAGTTATGTTTTCGTGCTGAAAAAAAGTCTTTTAACTGATGGTGTCGTTAGTGAAGTCACAGCCCACTATTATAAACGCACCGTTATGGTTTTTGTTCAGAAAGTGGAAACTAGAAAGTGAAAATGCTCCCCAGGCTTTTCTGCCGCATTGACGTTGACAAAACAATTCCCATTGTCACTTTTTTGCAATTTTGATTCTTCTACGCCTTTTTGAGTTGGGCGTTTATGCATATACCCATTTTGCACACCCACACCAATTTTGCTAACAAACGTACCGGCAAACCAGAGAAGGTTCGCTATACCGTTTGTTAGGCAGATTCACTCCAGAGTAGGTCGTCAGCAGGCATAGGAATAATTTGAAATGATAGCATCGTCGCACGGACTTTTCTCGGCGGCCGAGCTGCTTCTTGCATTTGTAGCCAAGCAACGTACTGAACGTATGCAGCGTTCATCTGCAGAGATCGCGCATTATTAATTCACGAGCTGCTAATGGTTCGTCTACATTAATGCATGTACTAAGTTTTTCTACCGCATCTAATGATGTTTGCGTCGAAAAGTTCCAACTGCCTTAAATTTGCTCCGTGGTTCATTTTTTTTGTCAAAAACGCATGCCGTCGGCCTGCGCGTCTTAGCGCTCAATCACGCAAGTTTATTCGTAATAAATTTTGCTTTATGAATGTAGGTCTTACCACATCGCTATTCTACCCCCTCGCCGTTTTCGAAAATGACTTATACTGTGTTGGGCGGGATGTCAAGCTCAGTCACTCACTCACTTTATTTTGCTCCAATTTTGACTGTGTTTCCCTTGCACTAAAACGCGGACGTTGGGCCTGTACAAAGCGAAGACATGCATTTAGCTAAATATTTCTGTACTAACTTTTCAATGTAGCTCTACTTATATGACCACGGTATTTTAAAGTCACACCAGACAGACGGACGGACAATAAACCATAGCATTATCCACGCCATTAGGCCTACTATTGCACGGCACAGTTAAAAAGGTATAAACGGATTTCGATAAAAAGTTGTGCAATGTTTGGACATGGCCTTAAAAAGAACTGACTAGATGTTGTTGGCAATCCGATATTTTGCCGATCACTCAAGATTTTTCACCACTACGATATAAATGGGGAAAGTCCATTGTAGCCTATTCTCCCGGTGGCAGAACTATTCTCGGTGGCGGACTGTTGAGAAATCCGGCTACGCGTAGTTTGGTTATTGTCTTTTTCTCTCTTTCTCTCTCCGCCTTTTTTTCTCCCTCTTTGTCATAATTTCTGTCCAGCACGTCCACAACTGTCGCATTTTCCTATAATGAACTTGATTGATTGGAAATTGTGCATAAATGTCGGCCGGGTATAGGGCAGGTGTGACAGGAAGGCTAATGCAATTACCAGTCTGCGTATTCTGCGGTAATAATTATTTACGCGCTTCGACGCTGCGATTGATAGCATAACAATTCAACGCGGTATATGCTCCGTGAGTCAAAAACATAGCTTCAAACTTTTTGTTTTTTTGCCAGATTTTGACCAATTTGAAGGTTTTTTTAACTGACAGACTCGACAAAAAATTCGAAAGTTGTTTGCCAAGTCAATCAGTCAAAGTATTTTGAAAATCGGCCAATTTTGGCGAATACATGAGCAAGAGTTTAGTGCCATGTTTTTCGACTTGGGGTGCAGTTTGTCTGTCTGTCTATCTATCTGTCTCTCTCTGTCCAATTACTGTAGTTAATCCATCAATACGTCGTGCAGTATAGTACTCGTTGAACGACACCACGTCGCCGTAGCTATGTCATCAATTTTTGCTAACTGATGACAATCACTTTTTCACGTAACTTAGTTTTGGTGCTTGTTGCCTCAGTTTCAAGAATAAATTACATGCATTTTGCTCTGGTTACCGACATAATGCAACGTTTATATGGTTGACCGGTTAGTGTATTATGTGGCCATTTATAGGCCTATTACGCGTCTTACCTGTCCGTTTATATGTCCTTCTCTCCCGCTTAGACTTTTAACTCGAAAATAGAAAAGCGTAAAAATCAAAAATCGGCGTGAACGTCGTGCCTTGAAAAGCAAATGACGCTGTAGTCTAGGCAATCTAAGCGTGGTTGAATTACAATACCGCACTGTCTGGAGTGGTATAAGCTCGGACTACGTCTTTGCTTACCCACTCCAGCAGTGCGATATCTAGTAAGAAGTTAGTGTGATTGTTTGATTCAGATTGCGGTGCACTGTGACGGTTCCAAATACTCAGTTACCTTTTTACTTCATGAAGCCTGGCCGAAATACTAAGACAACCACGGATTTACGTACGACGGCGGACGACGGTCCACTTCCGGATATAGGCCTAACCCCACACCCACATACTTCCGGCGTTGACGGGTCGCGTGACGTCACACGACAAATGTGACGTCACGATGACGTCACAACATGCTCTTCCTGTCGCTGTGGCGTTTTGAGACGACGGATGTCATCGTGCCCTAGGGCCTCAGTGCAGCATCGTGTGTGTATGCGTGTGATAATCAATATACGAGTAATAGGGTGTTTACACGATCCAGCAAACGTCCAGCATTAGCACGCGTATTTTAAATACATTTGCTGGAAGTTTGCTGGATCGTGTAAACACCCCATAATGTCTTGCCCGCCCGCCCGGTCAGCCAGTGCACGGGCCGGGAAATGCGCGAGTTACTTACTATAAATGGCGGCATAATGTGTTGAACTTGGTTTAGGTGTAATGTTTGAAATATGGGGATTTGGGAAACCGTTGTGCGGGATGGAAAAGCGAGCAGTCAAGTTCTGTCGTAATCGGCTAGCCAGTAACAAATATTTGCCATGAGGTAGCGTAGGTCTACGTAAGACCAAGTCATCTCGCTCTCTTCTGTGATTTGGCGTCGCTACCTGGTACAAACGATATCGTATCGCTACAAACAGGCTCGATAGGTACACAGTTATGCGCGCCGACGAGTAAAACGCTCTCGTCCCCCAAAAGACCAATCGTGGCGATGCTACACTTTGAGGTGTCAAACTACTTCGGCTCTTGTTTCAACTTCTTCAGAGTTTACGCCGGTCACAGTTACGTCTAAGGCTATATTGATATTTTTGGGATACACTTTTAAGGGGTTTGGATTTGGTTATGGTTTGTGTTAGGGCTTGAGTTACGTTTTGGGTTACCATGGTGGTCAAATTTAGCAGACCTAGCAATAACGTTTATTAGAGGCACTTGAAATGTAGGTAGAAACGGGAATAACTGCAACAGAGAAGTACCGGTAGTCCTAGGAAGGTATATCAATATTAACACTAATAAAAAAAGAAAAGAAAACAACAACAATAACATCACACATTAGAGAGCAATAAAATTTATATAGGAAACTGGCAATGAATAAACATTTGTGCAAATTACCGGGGGTGGGAAATTTTACTCAGGCAACAAAATGTTGCCCCTTTGCCTCTTCACGCCCAAAAATGTAGACCCCAATTCGTCACAGTGCGTGTAACACTATAATCCTGAGTGAACGTCTGTCTACAGAGATTGTACCAAGCTATGATGCGTTAAGAGAAGTTGACCTTCGCGACGAGAAGGGTGCCTCTAGCGATGACGAATGCGATAACATGATTTACTTTCCGGTTGTACTGCAGTTTGTACTTCTTGCTTGCCAGTGCAGTAGAGATTACGGTACGGTACAAGACTACAGTACTGCTGTACGAGTGCTAATTAGCTTTAACTGTCCATTAACTCGCGCAGGCGTAGGTAAGAAGCAAGTCAAGGCAAAAATGTCGTCGTGCACGCCGTGTGACTAGGTGTATGCGGCCGTCCGTCCAGTACTTGTCCACTGCACACTGTCTATACTGTCTCTGAGTCGTTCATGCGCTGATAAACCTCTACGCAACATAAGGCGCCATTTTTCTGAACGTTGTTCGCGTTCCATGACAATTTGAGCTAAAACTTGGGCAATGTTAGCGGTTTTGCAGCGCAAGCGATTTTGCCTTTTTTGCATTTCTCCGTAGCGTGCGTGGTTTGTGCGTCTGTCGCCTGTCGTGCTTCTCTCTGTCACATTCGTGCGCCTGCTTGAACCCTTGGACGGATTTAGATGCCATTTGGCAGCTACACTATGAATTTAATCACACACTGTGTTAGAATAAAGTCCGTGACCTCGGAAAAGGGGAATATTTTGAGTCAAACCTCGAGCTAAAACATGCAATTGCCTTCGCCTAACAAAAAAAGATAATTTTTGACTCAACAGATAACTGCATTAATCAGCGATTTTGCTTTTTACCAAATTACTGTGGCCCTTGTTTCTGTGCCTTTTGTTTTCGAGTTGGAAGCTGTTAGTTTACGGGACTGACGGACAAACAGACAGACAGACGGACCGTCTAAACCCATATTGCGTCCTATTGGGACGACTGCATAATAAGTCTGTCGTGCTTTATCCGAGCAAACTGCTGGTAATGATAGGTCTACCATACGGAAGTAGTATATCCATTCGCAGAGATACGTTGCGTACTGTTTATTATCCGTGTGCAGCAGATTTCGTTGCTTGCCATTTTTTCATGTCAAGTCGCCGGATTTTTTGCGCTTTGAAAAACGATAGGCCTACGCCAATCCCTGCCCGACGACGTCTTCATTAATCCGTTCGTAATCCAAGCAGCTTAGCCGTTTGATCTCGACCCCCACGTCGTCGATGTTTGAACCCATGCACCTGGGGACAGGATCGTTCGTACATGACACACAAGCTCGATTTTCTGTTGCCTGCGTGTCTTTAAGTTAATGTCGTACAAAACAGATTACGTCCGCCGTTAACATTAGTTCAGTTCGAATATCACAAGAGTCATTTGCAAGCAACCTCGAGCAAGTTGCTTGCAGACCTGCTCTCTGCTCAGGCCAACTCAGCCTTCTGCCCTCAGTCGGGAGCCAAATAAGTACCAGCTTACCAGCTACAAAATAAAAATCTAGTGTGGCTGATTAGGGTGGTGGTATGTCTGCTGGCTGCATCGCGAGTCCAACTGTTCACTGACGCAGGCAATGGACGACCGCATAGTGAGCTGCGATATCATTAGCTTATGCCAATTCCGAGATTTTAAAGCGCTTCTGGTCATAAACGGACTTCTGTATTTAAACAGCACTGTATCATGATATCACGTAGGCCTATACCGGACCTTTAAACCTCTTTAAACCTCTTTTAAATTTAAGCAGAATTTCAGTTAATGAAAAAGCCGTCCACAAGAAAAATGTTGCCGTCGTCGATAGCTTTTTGTTTGTCATCTGTTTAAGACTTGAGTTACGCCGCCGGAAAAATAATTTTTTATCGTAAAAAATATTCACTGTGATGTCTGTACTGGTTAGTAAGTAAGCAAGTAGGTCATAATGCGGGCCATTATTATCATCCTCATCATCACGATCACAGTCATAAACATTTACGGTTTCAGAAACCGAAAATAGACTTGACTTGCGCACGCACGCTCAGCGGCTGTTACGCTTAAAGTTTAAGAATATTTTGTTATGTACAGTATTATGCGGGTCGCGTCGATGGTTTCAGCCGAAAGTAGCCTACTGCTTTACCTTCGGCGGCATATTTGTTTTCGGTCGAATGTTTTTCAACGGTCTTTCAGTTCTGGCCGAAAGTAAAACTGCTGCTTTTGGCCAATTCTCTATCCTTCATATACACATTTGTTGTACACTTGTTGGACATGTCACGAAAAGCCACTGAATACTCTATGTAGACTGGCAAATTAGGACAAAAAGCGTTCAGCAGTTACACGTTGCTTTTTGAACTGTATTCTGCTTTTATCTAATGAAACCATAATCTGAGTTGTTCCGTTTAATGATTATTCTATGTAAAAAAGTTTTTTTCTGTGGATAAGAAAAATTATGTTTTTTTTAGTTTTCCACTCGCAATATATAGGCCTAGCTAGACGTCGGATGTATAGGGCCTATACAGTGTTGCAGTGGTCGATCTATATGCAGCAGTGTGCGGCGCAGCGATATGCCGCCCCGACGTCGAATGTTATTTATTGCTAGACGAGATTAACGCCAGAAAAACACCGCAAACTGTCTTGTCCTCCGCCACTTTCTTCATATCACGTTCTTATATTGCAGCGAGTGTCCCATGAAAACCGTTACTTTACTACGCCGAAATAAAAACGTGAAATATCGTGAAATTTAAATTGAGTTATTTGAAACTGAAATATTATGTCGGACCGGTGCAGACCTCATACTATGCGGCCGTCCGGAACACTGCTTAGCTGAAAGCAGAAACTGCGATTGCTGATGATTTTTCAAACGCACGTTTACTAATGAAGAGGCTTTGTTGTGTTGTCGAGGGGTTTTGTTTGTACCCACCTCTATTGCATCACACAGCTATCCGATCGCCACTAATTCAGAACTTCAGCTAAACCAGTCTAGCACTGTGGCCCAAACCACATAAAAAAAGCCACCAGGTTTTTTATCAAAACTTTTATGAAAAATATACTGCTTCTTTACCGACAAAAATTATTTTTGACGAGCTACAGCTATGCTGTAGAGAGTCCATGTCACGATGTGTCGTCTGTCCGTCTGTCTATCCGTCTATCACGGATGTATTGCGGCTAAACGGTAAGTCATAGAAAGTCGGCGATGGTACCATCGGCTAGGGCACTGGCGACTTTTTATAAGCTGTCAATATTAATTATGTTTTTATCTGCAACGGTTTGGCCGCAATTTTTAATAGAAAGTTTTAAGCTATATCTGGCCATATCTCGGAAACGGTAAGAAGTAAGGCCAAGGTTACTACACTAATAAAAAGTAGCATACGTTTTTTCAGATAATATAAAAATCATAGGCTGTAGCGCGTCTTCCTTAGCGACAGCTGGGCTTTCTTGTTTGAAAATCGATTTATAATAAAATTGGTGACAAAAAACTCAGAACCACCCTGTTTACAATTGTTTCATTTACAATTTTTACCATCGATTTTAGGGGAAAAGTCGCTCAATTAGCCTATGTTAAAGCTGTTTGCTCTCGTTTCTTTCTGTAGTGCAAACTCCGCTTTCTGCGAAATTTTGTGACTTTGTGGTACAGCAAGCTGAACAGTAAACTAAATCCACAAGTAGGCCTAAATCCAACGCTCTGCCTAAACATCACAGATCAACCGCAGATCCGAGAAAGTGTTTAGTGACCACGAATCAGTTACTGTCTATATGACACCGCCGATCGCCGCATATCAGCCCAGGTCATAGAAATGGTCATTGTCTACATGATAGACATATTTTACATGTATCTGCTGTGATCTGCGGTACCACTCAAAGAATCAGTTTCTAGGATCTGAGCTCATATGCGGTTGATTTGCAATTGATCTGCGGTGATCTGCTGTGTTCAGGGTTTCAGACATAGCCTACAGACTCAATATGGAAGTCGACAGCAAATTACAGCAAGCTGCGTAATTTCATATCGAAGGCCTCCGACTTATTGGCTGTTGTAGGCCTACATCTTGAATTCTGTCCAACAAGTTCGCAGCAAATCCAAGTATAGTTGAGCTATATGTGATTATGTGTTAATTCGGGCCGGAGCTCAGTCGCAAATTAAATTGCAGCTTGGAGATATAGTTAGCGCCTCTGCCTAGTAGTCAATTACTTCGCCAATGCTCATTTGAGGCCTGCAGTCCTGCAAGTGCTTGTAAAATATTTATCGCCTATGAGAATTGCCACACCAGCAGCCGGCAGCTAGACAAGCGCACGCTGATTGGGAATTACTTACTTGATAAATGTTCATGCTCTCGAAGACAGATCGCCTACAGGCCTAAATGCTACATAGTATTACATACATACCTGGTACAATCTACAGCGCCGATGATAGGCCTACTTCAGCGTCTTTTGGCATACTGGCATTATAATTAGGCTAGATTATCATTAGGCCTATCATTATTATTATCAGAGAAAGTGTGCTCGTATGACATTGTGCGTGCGTGCGTGCATGCGTGCGTGCGTGTATACTCTTGGTGATAGGTTCTTAAACGTTAGAATATTTTGCTTTTCTAAGTCAGACAGAGAGAACATGCTAATTAATTGATTTTCCACATTCAGACATCATCTGAAAGTCCACTACAAATCATATGTACACACTACGCAGACATGAAGCTGTAGAACAGCCTCCCATTTCATCCGAGTCAAACCGACATTAATAACTTTGAACAGTTTAACAGGTTTCTAAGACATCGTTGTCGAGATCGCGGCGAATTGTCACTGGGCTTTTGGTCAAACTGTCCAATTGCACCTTCCGAGTTATCTTACTTACTACAATACTACTTGCTTACTTACTTACTTGCTAACACAGAAGCAGTTCTTACTATAGAGCGCAATAATTTAGGCTCAGGCTGAAGATGGGGTTTTCTCAGTTTTGCAATCTTCACTTATTAACTTGAGCCAGCTTGTTTGCCTTTATCGGTTGTTTCACTTTCGCCAAAGAAGGCGTTGTAGCCTATTTATGTAAGTTACTTATCTCTTATCTGTGCAGGAATGAGGGACAAAACCTAAAATATTAGATCGGTTGCACTGGCCAGGTGGCAGCACTGTCCTCGGCGGAGTCTTGAGATCTTTGATGACTTCTAGTCATGCATTCGTTTACCTAGGCTGACTGTTGAGCGGTATTGTGTCTGTGTGTGTATAATTGCAGATCGTGGACGGAGACGAACAGTTGTTACCAGCGATTGTTACGCCGATGTCGGTCTGACGGGCGCGCTCACGTCGAGTTATCCGCTCATCTGCGCCGATATCAGCTTTACGCTGCCACTTGCTCACCCACCGCCTATCGACGTAAGCTTTCGCTTAATAACAAACATCCGCGCTTCCGGTTGCCGTTTGCTCCTTCCCTAAAAATCCCTTGGTAAAATTTTTATCCCACCGTCAAAAACAGCGGCGATGTGGCGAGGAGAAAAAAAGGGGTGAAGTAGGGATAGCTGCACCCCCAAATTTTGGGTTGTCGGGAAGTTGTCGGAAAATTTTTTGACGGATTATTTTGCCCAAAATGCAAAATTTGGGGTTGAGAAACCCGCAGTTTGAGAAAATTCGAGAAAAAAAAATTTTAAACACGCGTATTCTCTTCTATCAGACACTTGCAGCTGTATGTCGTAAAATTGCAAATTTCTGCCCCGCTTGCATTTTTAACCACGACGCTGATGGTCAAAAATACTGGTGCAGTATTTGGTTTGCTTTAGAAGTTTTACTGAAAAAAGCAACTGTTTGCATTTGGTTTGTTATGCTGCAATATCTTTGCTTTAGTTCTCGTATAGCGCTATTTGGCGAGTCACTTTAATTTTTCGAAATTCTTGTCTATCACGAAATAAAAATACAAATACAATCGTTTCCGCATCCGTCTCTACTTTTTCGCCAGACGGCAACCGGAAGCGCAGGAAATTTTTTAAACCTCACCGCTATCAGCTTTATTATTATTATTATTATCACATTATTATTTGTCATGACGGTAGCAAAAACGTATATAACATTAAAGTAAACAAAATGAAAATAAAGACGTACTATAAATAAAGAATTTAAATAGATAGATACATGACGGCAGAATGATAATTTTTTTCCTGTCTGGGCTATAATTTTTGTTCTCCCTACAGTTAAAGTTTAAACTTTAAAATTTCTCGCCCGATGTTTGTATCCGCGATGACTTTGCGTTCGCAATATTTGCGCCACCTATAAGTCTACTTCCGGTGGATTTCAGTCCGCCAATTATCATTTCGCACACCTCTATCGGTTGTTTTTTGCAGAGCAGAAGGCTGATTAGGCAAAGGCTGTATAAATAACGAAGCTGCGAATATACGGAGACAAATTTTACGCGAAATCGTTGCCATATTGATATTATGATCGAAAGTAATCCGTACACAAGACTGTGGCTGCCGTGTCACAAATCGTCGAATGTTTTTCTGTCGCCATTCGACCGTGAACTTCGCGAAGCACTCGACAGTAGGCACTGGCCACCGTCACGCCAGATCTCGGCCGGAGAAGGACGCTGACCAAATCTGGCACGAGATCTCGTCGGTAATCTCGCGTCCGGCGAGAATTGGCGCTCGGCGTTTGCCGCCCCATCGCAATAAGCGATCGTCGCCGACTTATCGAACGAAAGCACTCTGCGACGTACATATAGGCCTACCTACGACGTTTAATAAATTTACACCCGGCTTGAGCCGGAGATCCGCCTTTTCGGGAAACGACGACGTTGTGACACAAACTTTGTAGCATGAAATGTGACGAATTGGATCTTGCTTGATTTGACGGAAAATAAAAATTCGTTTCTAGTGAATGAAAAATTGCACTCTGGGGATGGCCTTTTCAGACGTTGTAAACATAGTCAATTTTACACTACAAAACCTGCTGATTAGTGTAGGCCTATTTTTGCGAGGTTGGACATTTGGGGGAGATATGTATTAATAAAATATTGCAGCTCTGTCGCGCCAACATGTTTCTGTCACCAAAATGTTATGATTTATTGAAATTTAAGTCTCCACAGCAATCAGCGAAAAAAGCGAATTATGTGATCGTTTCCAAACTGCCGTTTACTTATACCGCCGCAATCAACGTGGACGGCCCCATTATCGCCCGGTCGAAACACGTGGGGGACCGACTTGTTGTCGTTCTGTGATTGGGTGAAAAGTCACGTGACCCGGGGGCAGTTTGCTCATTTGTCTCAGCGCGTGTCGAGATAAAAACATCGCCGTCATTATGCCGATGTTGCCGACGCGTGCTGTACGAAAATAGATTTTTGATTCTCAGGTTGTTTATCGATCACGATGTTCGGGAATCTAATGGGTGTTTACTACTTTCTTACTGAAATTAATTATTAATAATAACAAAAATTAGGTCGGCCCAGTGCCGACATATTATGCTGCCGTCCGCATTGGTATGCAGTTGCTTATTTTCAATTACGATTGAAAGTCCACTTTTATATTTCCATTGCGTAAGCTGTGTTTGTGCGAAAGCGTGGCATTTTCTGCAGATTTTGGAGCTGAAAATTGGCACATCGCCGACACTGGCGACTCCCAATATGAAAAATGTTGACTCCAATTTTTAGTTGACCGTACTTGACTAACGGTCGAGCTATTAGTACGAGTTGTCGTCCATCTGTCTGTCTGTCCGGCTGTTCGTCTGTAACAAATATATTGCGGCTAAGCTTCAAGTCGTACGAAAAAAACTTTTTACACAAATAATTAAGCATGTGTGTTAAACTCAGGCATCTAGTGCAAGGAGAACATTTTTACTCGTGACAGCAGGTAGGCCTACTGCTGTAGCGCGTCTTAACCATCGCAATTGTGTCCGTCTGTCTGTCTGTCTGTCACACGCGGGTGGATCAGTCAAAAACGGTGCAAGCTAGGAGCCTGGAAAACTCTAGTTTTAGGATCAGTAAAGTTTTTTTCTACAAATTCGAAAAGGGCGTTAAATGACAGAGGGTGAAAAAGATTTGCGATTTTCAGCCAATAAGCCGCTGTATCTCAGAAATGGTGCGAGATAGAGCCTATATGTTACTATTAATCGCTAATAGGAAGTCCTACACTAACTTATGATTGGCACCAAAAGCAATGACCTTGGATGACCTTGAACGCCAAAATAAAGGTTTTAAATAAATATTTTGGCTATTTTTGCTGCGAGACATTTCAAGAGCGAATTGCGCCGAAATCGCTAAAGATAGACCGGGACAGCCTGCGTACGAAACTTTCAGCGTTAAACGTAGTTTTTCACCAATTTAAATTTCGCTCTCCCTGAGTTCAAGAAATTCTTCGTACGAGGGCGTCAAATTTGGGTACCCCGTTCAAAATACTCGCATTCGGCTACTCAAACGGCAGCAGCCATGCGAGACGGTTGCGCCGTCTGGCGTATAGTGAATGCATCGTAGGCCTACCCTATGTCAGCTGCTGGGATCGGTGAGCTCAGATTTTGTTTGCAGTGGGCCTTCAAACATGCACCGCTGTCGCGCGTTCCCCTTTGCGTTAGCTAGGCTTTCTTGTCGAATTGGTGGTTAAATGGAGCGAGCAGAAAAAAATGTGCTTTTTTAACGGAAAACTGGCCATAACTCGAAAACGGTGAGCAATACGGCCAAGGTTACTATTAATAACTAATAGAAAGTGGCACGCCCTGTCAGACGAGATGCAAATCATTAACCTTGGATGATCTTGAAGGTCATTGACAACGAGTACGGTCGGCTATCCACGACAGACAGACAAACGGATGTACCGACGGACAGACAATAACCGCATTGCAGTTTATTAAGATGGCCGCACAGTAACAGAAGATTGTCGTTTGGTCGACATATTGAAGCTGCAACAAGTTGCCCAGGGTCAAGACTGCATGGTAACACTGGATAATACAGCGCCAACGCTGCTGTCGCCGAGTCAGACAAGCTGACTCAGAACATTCTTAATCAGCAGCGAAGTAGATAAAGCCAATTTATTCGAATGACGAAACGCTTATTTATAGCGAAAATTCGCCGACAACAGGTCGCGGAAACTCTCAGTGACCGTTGACCACCAGCTGGAAAACAGATGAAATTTAAGGTCGCCAGGTCACAGGGCTTCTTAGCATTCACACACAGCTGATTCCACTGGATTGACTAAGCCTACTAAAACAATTCAGTCGACGTCTTTGGTTGTCGACTTTCCAAATCCGATATTTAGTTTGTCGCGAAAACGTCCAAATTGGTTAATCTTAAATATTGTGTAAACTTCTGGTCTCTTTCTGCCTGTCTTTTTCTTTCTTTTGACGAATAAACGTGTTCATAATTAGACAGATGATAGACGGCGGTTAACGGTTAACGAAATAGCAGACGACAGCGGATCGGATATTTTGGGGATCCGCAGACACGTCCCAGGACGAATGAAATGGTGCGTGGAGTAGTGATTGGATGCGTAGCAGGTCAAGCATCGCCAATAATCCGCACCACCACAACGTTGGTCCATGCCCGCACCGAGCGGTGTTTAATGTATGATCCAACTGAATCGGTCTTCGCGCCGTTCTGAGATTTTCTGTTTGTTCGATCACCGAGATACCGCAGCGGATTCGCCACAGTGGTGAATTCTGAGATTTATCGACACGATCTAAAATCACGACTAGAACAGTGTATGACCAGTTTACTTAACCGCATGTGGCTAAATGAGATAAAAGAAACTGCTCAAGATCGAGTAGTTTATTTGTGCTAATAGTGGTAACAAACAGGTGACTAATTGGGTGTTTACACGATCCAGCAAACGTCCAGCAAACTTCCAGCAAATGTAATGCTAGACGTTTGCTGGAAGTTTGCTGAAAGTTTGCTAGACGTTTGCTGGATCGTGTAAACACCCTATAAGTAAGATTAAATTCCGCTTACTAAATGGCAGTGATTTATTATACGGCCATCTTATTAACTTAAGCCACGTGCAGGTCGTGTCCGTCTGTCAATCTATCTGTCTTTAAGCTGCTGGCATTTTTGTTCGTTTTAGCCGACCGTACTTAAGTAACGGTCGAGGTATTGGCAAGGTTTTCATCCATCTGTCTATCCGTCTGTAACAGATGTATTGTGATTAAGTTTTAGGTCATAGAGGAAATTATTAGCCACGTGTGTTAAACTTAGGCGTGCAAAATTTCAGCCATCTAGTTCAAGAAAAACATCTTGTAATAGAGGTTTGAATAAAAGGGTAGGAAATTCAATAGAGAACTGGCCATATCTCTAAAACTGTAACAGATAGGGCCAAGGTTACTACTAATTGCAAATAGAAGGTAGCATACGCTCTTTCAGATTGCATGAAAATCATTGACCTTGGAGACCTTAAAGGTCACTGACAACCATTACGGTCTGCTATTTTATCGACAGTAGGGTTTCTTGTATTTTATTGTTTTAGAGGATGTAGGCTGGCAGTAGGCCCATACGGTGCTCGTTCTAATTCCCTTTCCTACTTTTTCTGCACGTTCTTTTTTCTTTAGTGTTTTTTTCTGTAGTAATTGGAAAGGATGCGTGGCACTGATAAGCTTTTTTAGCCGACCGTACTGTAGTAAAAGTCGAGTTATTGGCATGAGTTGTCGTCCGTCGTCTCTCTGTCTCTCTGTAACGGATGTACTGTAAATAACGGGTAGGGCATAGGGAAAAACTTTTTACACAAATAATTAGCCACGGGTGTTAAACTCGGACGTGTAAAATTTCAGCTATTTTCTTCAAAGGAAACATTTTCAAATTGAGAGATGAATGAAGGTGGGTAGGAAAATGTGTGTTTCCAACGGAAAACTGGCCATATCTCGGAAACGGTGAGAGATGCGGCCTAGGTTACTATTAATCACCAACAGGAAGTCGCATACGCCCTAACAGATTAGACGAAAATCATTGACCTTGGATGATTTTGAAGGCCGTTACGCGCTATTGCGGCTAAACGGTGCGAGATAGGGCCCAAGTTGCTATTGATCACTAATAGGAAGTCGCATATTGGCTTTCAAATGACATGAAAATCATTTACCTTGAATGACCTTGAGGGCCTACTGTAACAGGAACTGTGTAGGCTGTAGCGTGTCTTTCCGAGCAAAGCGTTTTTATTGTGAGTAATATTTGCAAAAACTGCGTCCGATATTTTCCTTGTTCATTTATGGGGTGTTTACACGATCCAGCAAACGTCCAGCAAACTTCCAGCAAATGTATTCAAAATACACGTGCTAATGCTGGACGTTTGCTGGATCGTGTACTGGATCGTGTACTGGATCGTGTATACACCCCATCATGGGGTGTTTACACGATCCAGCAAATATTTGACAAATCGCTTTTTTTCTCCGTGATTGAAAATCGGAGGCTGAGCTTCGGACGTAGGCGTTACGGTCGGCTTTTCCTAGCGATAACTGGGCTTCCTGTTGATGTTGGAAAAACGGAAATAGTCAGGAAAAGTGAGACTGAAACAACGATGAAACGGCGTCTGACGAAAATGAGACAAACGAAAGGAGAAAAGTGGAGCCATGTGCAGAATGTAGATTTCGTGAGAATTACGCCTAATCAATCAACAGACGCCTCAGCAGACCTGCTTTAAGGAAAAAGTAGACGGAAATAATGAGCCGGTTCCGTTGATAATGCCTGGGTGTGACTTTTTTCGAAGTGACAGTACTTATGCAATGGATGAAGCTAAAACCAATATAGAGATATCAAAATATTAAAAATGCAAGATGATTGAGTATAGAGTATACGCTGGTATTTTTAACAGCACGATCAAATGTATTTCCAGTCAATCTGAAAAGATTTATTTGGGATTTTGCATGTGAGCAATACATGCAGCCAAGCAGTCCAGTAAACAACAAAATGCTCAATGCGCCTACTTTGCCTGCATAAAGCTGATTTCGCCATTATAAGATTTATCTGCGTTTGCAGGATTTAATATACACATTTCACCGAAATGTCTGCTTTATTATAGTGCTGTGTGGCATCGTGGCAGGGTAGAGAAGGGCAGGCAAAATGGCCATCGCCCTTTCTGAATTTCATCTTGTTACAAAAGTTTTTTTTTCAAAAATAAAAAAGTGGGCTATAAGTATTCTATCTGGGGAGATTTAGGAACAAAAATAAAATGTCATTTTGAGCACCCATTGCAGCTGTCAGTAGGCATACGACAAACATTGTCTGAACTGCTACAGATTCTTGCATGGACTGATGTCGATGATACTCTTTTTCCCTGTTTTGCGGACTCTGTCTTAACCTTGTGCTCTCATTAGTAGCTCTCTGCTACAACCAGTTCTGGTAGCATCTCATTTCGAATGCTACCTCGCTAAATTTTTTTTTCGTCAACCTTCTTTAAAGTCGCTATTTCACTGAAAATGCAAGTCTCGGTCGAGGAAATAGACGTCCCTCCCCCCCGGACTGGACGGAAGTGATCTGTTGGCTGAGCTAATGCAAGCTTTCGTGACTCGTGCGAAATGACCGTTTCACGTAGCGCGACAGTACAGTAAGCATGCGGGGTGACAGTAAGAAATGTCTAGTGGCGACCAATGTTACCAATGTTACTTCAGTACTAAAAACAAATCCCACTTTTTATTCCAAATCAGATCCGAAATGCAAGTTATTCAACTCTTAATTTTAATGTCGATTATACTCCGACTTTTTTCGCTGTAGGCTCTACTTTGTGTTATTTTTATTTTTTACGCCAACCAGTGGTAGAAAATTGACGCAAAAACTCTAGACTAGGCTTTGAAGTTTTCAAAAATTTAAAAACCTTTAAAGTCACATTTTCAGTTTTTTTATTTGTTGCACAATATATAATACAAATCAAGTTTAATTTCACGTGCGACAGCAGGTACTGCTATAGCGCGTCTTAGCTATCGTGTGCGCGTCTGTCTGTGTGTGTGTGCTTGTGCGAGATATGGCCAATGTTACAAGTCACTTATAGGAAATCCCATACGCCTTTTTGCGTCACGGGATCTTTGCCCAAATTACTTGTAGTCCTACATACATTCGTAGGCCTATACAGGATTTTTTGTTTTTATTTTGGTTAACGAAAATTATTAATTTTCGTTTTCGTTTGCAATGCCAACACCGGTGGCGACGTCTAGCGGACAATTTGCGAAACAATTTCGGCTCGAAAATGAGCGCGCGCACGCTCGACTGGCCATTACGTTACGTGACTGGGACGAGCGGTCGGGCTGCGGAGGGAGTGTGAAGGAGGGGACAGAAGAGCGCGGAGGGTGGCTTCGAGACCAGCTACAAATCATCCTCGAACCCTTCGACTAAAAACTACGATTGTGGGACTTCACGGTTCTCGGATTGATGCTTAAACTTGGCCTACTTGTGCAATTATTCAGACGAATACGATTTTTTAAGATTACATTTATTAGGTTTAAATATCATTACAAACAAGCAGTGACGTCGCCAGCTTTGTGCCGACATGATATGCGGCCGCCCGTTTTGTTGCCGAAGAGCAAGCGACACAGTGCGCTGCGCCTAGTGCGTAGTGGGCGATGCCGCTCGACGTGCGTGAGCCGGACGGCGCGCGATCCGCCAGCTGTAATTCAGATACACAGCAGTTTCATAAGATTTTTGACATCCGAAGAATTTGTCTTTCATTTTTTGAACTAAAAATTGGCATACCAAGTACTTCTGCCACGGGAATGTTCATGCCAATCAATGTTTTTTAAAAAATTTTCTTTTGTTTTCGACTTAAGAACCCGTACGAGACAAACGGACAAATAGACAGGCAAAAATCGCAATGTAGCTAATTCGCCAAGAGTGGTAGAGAAAGAAAATAGAATAGTTAAAATATGATGGCCGCATAATTTTACGACAATAATCTGCATTGTTTGCCTTCCAAATACAAGTCGTTGGCATAAATGTACCCGTAAAGACCGGGCAATTCGTGCGGCACACATAACAGTGCAGTATGCAGACATACCACTGGTAGGCCCGGTTTCGCACTTCCACGATCGTCGCACCGACTCGTCTCAGTGCAGGTATCGCTAGAAGGAACCATAACATCCACGCTGCTCTTCCTGCTTTCTGCTGACGGACTGCTGCGTTACCATCACGTAAGATGCGGCCGGCGCCAGCCTCGCAAACCGTTTTACAGTCCTCCACGGAGCCGAAAACCGATATTTGCATCGTTACCGACGACAAACACTGCTACTGAATTTTACGGCTCGGCCTTTGCGATTGCGTGCCGCCGCACATAGCGGCCCAACCAAATTACCAATATCCATTGCAGCTTGGGCGCAGTAGACCGTCACCACCCTTTTTAGCCGTCTGAGGGTGTGAGTGGCTAAAGGGGTTTCGCTCCTCGATAATCGACCGTATTTCATTTTTGCGAGTTTTTTATTTTGGCGTGACGAAAACAACACACAAACATACACAGCATAGAAACGAAACCGGAAGAAAAAAATCAACATTTTACATCATTTCAAGAAAAAATGTTGCATTGCTGTACCTCTGCATATCGCTACGCAGTAATGACGTAATTAAGACGTTATTAAAAACGCCGTTTTGCTGTATTTTAGACTTAAGAGTTAACAATATTCTGGACAATAACTTCGATGAATTCAAACGAATTATTGCAATTTGTGGCAGGCGACATTACGAAAGTGATGTGCAACTATTACATTACTGATAGTCCACAGTGGTCGGTTCTGGGGCCGACACTCTTTCTTCTATATACAGCAGATCTGGTACAGCTGGTGGAATCCTTTTAACTGTATCCACACTTATACGCTGACGTCACCCAGATCTACGGCTTTTGTCGACCCGGGGACACCGACAGTCTACGGAAACGTGTTGCTGACAGTGTCGCTGCTGTCGCTGATTGGATGCGTTTGAATCGACTTCAGCGCAGTGCATCTAAGACAGAAGTAATGTGGTGCGCTTCAGCCCGTCGACAAAGTCAGCTACCTTTCGATCCGTTGGCTGTTGGCTTTGATCTCGTGTCGCCTGTCAGATGCGTGCGCGATCCCGGTATTTTCATTGACGCTGACCTGACGATGCGTACCCAAGTCACTCAGACATGTTCGAAATGTTTTTCTGCTCTTCGACAACTGCGAAGCATACGTCGATCTGTGTCAAACGACGTGATGCAGTCGCTCATCGTGGCGCTGGTGTTTTCCAGGCTTGACTACGGCTCCGCAACTCTTGCCGGCCTTCCGAAGCAACTCATGGACAGGCTTCAGTCTGTGCAGAACGCCGCTGCA
>Ga0209367_1001811_pt1 | contig 27206 bp, 16 predicted proteins | sample WorMetLIZISLAND2_FD_187412 | JGI IMG/M metagenome (GOLD analysis project Ga0209367, IMG submission 187412) | Marine gutless worms symbiont microbial communities from Max Planck institute for Marine Microbiology, Germany - Olavius geniculatus... ... | reverse complement strand
TGAACGAGTAGTGAAGGTGGGCATTGTTGTCGGTTTCGCTTGTGGTGTAACAGTAGCATGTCGGACTGGTGACCGCAAGGTTGCTGGTTTGACTCTTGTCCAGTGAAATACAGGTAATAACTCTGGCCAACTTGTTCACACACATTTGCCTCTGTTCGCCAAGCAGTAAAATTTGGTACCGGTCTAACTGCCGGGAAGATCACGGCAGTGCATGGAAGAGGACTGGACCTCCGCCCACATAACTGAGCTGTGTTTGCACGCACTGCTGGCTCGGGGCCTTGGAAACAGAGATGAGCACCACTCGCATCGGCCGCAGTGCTGTGAGAGAGCGCTGTTGACTATCGGCGCTTTAACCTTAGCCTTAACCAGGTAACCTTAACATCATTGTTGTGGGATTTATTTGCTCAGGTCGGCGGTGGTGGCAGCATTGATCGTGATCATGGCTTTCCAACAAGAGTTCGGATTCCTGGTCGCGGTGGAGCTCAGGTCTAGCTGACAATGCATCAGTCGTATGCATGACATCACATTAGTGACGTTTGAGCTGCTTTTGTGAATGGTGCAAGTGTTTGCTGCAGACTCAGTGCAGGCCAGGGTTGCAAAAATTCTGTTTTTTTTTTATTAAAAAGCCACACCCTGTGGATTTTTTAGTTCTGTTGTTTTTGGGGTTTCTGGTTTTTGGGGGAGTTTCTGTTTTTTGATATTTTTAGGTTTTTGTAAAAAAAAGTCCAACTTAATGGGTTTTGGGATTTCTACAGGTTTTCAGTTGGTTGATTCGTATGAGTTTGCTAGTATCCATAGCATAAACATAAAATTCACAAGTATTTGCAAATTTGTAGGTTTAAATGTTTCAATAACTCGGCCAGAATAAAATATTTCATTATTATTAGAACAAGAAACTAAAACTGGATTAAGTTCGGGTTGGGTTTTTGGTAGGTTTTAGGTGGGTTTACTGCAAAACCCACCGGGTTTTTTGGGCTATCTGCCAGGGTATCAATCTTGGTGTAGGCTGTATAGTTAAGCCCAAATTCCATTATGCCGACTTTCACCCAGATTTCACTGTGGGGAAAGTCGCAGACACAGATCATGAAAGTCATGGACTCAAACGGTGACAAATCATGAGATCATGAAGTTTCGATGAAAGTCGTCGACACAAATCATGAAAGTCATAAACACAAACTATTTTGACATGTTGAGATGTTTGCAACAAAGTTCGCAACAAACCCGTTTGTGTCGCTTTAATAGAATTTAGTCCGTTACAATGCATGGGGAAAGTTGTTGATGACACAAATCATCCCGAAAGTTGGCAACATGATTTGTGTCCGCGTCTTTCCCCGCGGGGAAGTTTTGGTGAAAGTCGCAAAGTCGGCATAATGGAATTTGGGCTTTACTAAGCTGCTAATCCGTCAGTGTGCATTCTAAGTCATCACTGTTCTGCTGTACATAGTGCGGTTTCGCGTATGCATTGTAAAATAGTCGATATTGTTCTGTGTTTCATGTTGTCGTGCGGCATTCCTCTGCAGCTTTTTGCCATCTTGATATTTAACGAAGCCACCAAGATCAACTCAGCCTGGCCCTCCATCTTAGCTTCCACTTTTTAAGCTGCTCGTTATGGTTGGGATTTTTACCATAATGTATTTTGTGAGATTAGTTTGTTTTTTGCATCATTTGTTACTAATTTGCAAATTCTTCTGTTGTCTGTCCGAGCATGTATAATTCTCCTTTCATGTTTGTTTTAGGCTTCTGTTAATTATCGGTAAATCCGCTTCTAACTGCAAGTGTGATGTTGATACAAAAACTGCTGTTGTTGCTGCTGCTACTGCTGTTAAACGTTTTAGCTGCATTTTGTCTTTCCATTTGCTAGTCAGAAGTTACATTCATTATGAGTTGCTGCATTACAGCTCAATGGCCATAAGTTGATACTGTTATCATTCGGGTTGAGTTAGTTCTCTAAGTTGCGCCCCCTGTCCTCCAATGGACAGCATTATGAGATTGATGACTGTCTGGAGGATAACAGGGAAGATTATTCGAACTGTCATTATGTTAATTACATATGAATGCGTATAATGGAGTTCTTACGATTTTAGGTTTAGCTCATTTTTTGTGTTTCTGTGAAGTTTAAACTTTCCGCTTCTTTATCACTAAAGTTAAACTTTTTGTTGCGTTATTATGTGTTTGTGTGCATTCTGCCTGGAAAGGCCGTCCCCGAAATGACCTATACTGTGTCGGGTGGGACATTAAACCCTACTCACTCACTCACTCTCAAAGTTGCAATATTGTATCGTAATATGCCTGCGTTAGTTGTAGTTTGTGTGTTATTCCTGGTCTGTTGGCTTGCATTGGTGTATTTTATTTGACTGTCATTAAGTGTACTATGATGCACATTTGCACTTGCCATTGGTCATGACATTGTTCTGTATTCGGTGTCATCAGCTTTGCTCAACCGAAGAGGGAGTTTGTTTTTGCATCTGTCGATTTTTATTCATGTGGATTAGTTACAAAATTATGAAAAGGATTTTCATGAAATTTTATGGAGGGGCTGGGCACGTTTTGAGAAGGAAGTGTTTAGATTTTGTTTTGATTCGGATTCTTTTGTGATCATTGTTGACATCTCTACTATTAGAAAATAGCAGCTTCATTACTTCATTTGCATTCACCAGGTGGCGGCACCATTTTGGGTTTGTTTGTGTTTGACGTCTTTGGTCACAGTTAGTTATAATGATTATACTGGTACTAGTCTTACTTGTATAGCAGCGTGTGACTGTTGTTTCATAGGCACTGGATTGTTTTAATACATTCTCTGCACAGCCAGTGTGTACATATGGTATTATACACTATACATTACATGTGACTAGTCTTGCTGCTGTAACCAACATTGTGCTTTAGCATTCAGGTGGCTTTTGCTGTGTTTTGTACAGTCAGTTTGGTGTGGTAGAATTTAATTTTACCTGTCCTCTGTTGCATTCTTGTTTACAATCCACTGCAATTATTGAGTAATGCTGCAGTTGCAAACTATTGGCTGTGTTTTTATCCATTTATCGTGATCTGCCGGCTGTTTGTGCTTTCTGCAAGATAGCGTTTGATAGAGATACTCTGGTAACCCCAAGTAACGTTGTATTACAGAGAGGAGATTTGTGGTGTTGGAACCAAATTTGTTTACTGCAGATTTCAGCAAAACCGCTGCAGATAGCAGAAAGGTTACCACTTTGTTAGTCCAAAAATGTGCCGTTAACTTTTGTCCATATTTTTGGGCAAATATTAACTGATTTTCAGAATTCTTTCACTGGTGCACTATGTAGAAAATTTGGCACTTTGTTTTGACTCGGTGTATAGACTGCCTATAGGAACTTACCAGTGACCCTGCCCATTGGTACTGATATCATCAATGTTATAGGCCTACAACAATGCTCGTATCCCCAGAATGACATGTTTTAGCGGTGCTACCTAGTGTACAGTATTTTATTAGTGTATGCGACAAATGCACGTAAGCGTTGATAAGTAAGGTTATATGAACAGTTGATTGAGAGAAAGGGGAAAAACACAAAAAAGTTAGAGATGTCGAAGCATTAACTTTTTAAATATATTAATGCACTGCGTTAATTTTTTTAACGCATTATTTAACACGTTATTAACGCACCCAGGCCCATTGAGAGGGAGAGTAAGGGGGAGTTACCCCGGGCCCCGTGACATTTGGGGGGCCCTGCCTGTAGAATATAGAAAGTTAGAAACATTATAAACATATAATCAGCAATAACTGGCATCATAGCTGGCATAGAAATTTATTAGCGTGTTGTTGGAATAATTATTTATTTACAGCAGTGATGGAAAGGCAACTACAGTTTGGTTACTGGAATTCATGCGATTGTCAAATAACCACATTTTAATGGAATAATGAAACTTTTGCTTCACAGAATGTAGTAAATTTAACATAAATCTATGTATGTCCATTAATTTTTAATGCACGTAAATTTTTTAAATGCGCATTAATTTATTAATGCGTTAATTAATGTGTTAATTTGACAGCTGTAAAAAAACAAAAAGCAATAATTTTGGGGCAGCCATATAAGTCAAAAAGGCATCTAACTATAAGCGATTGCTTATGCATATTAGTACATAGGTGACACAAAATAACAGCAGTCATGATGATGATTGATTATTTAGTGGAATTGAGTTGATTTTTGTACTTTTATTTGCTGTAATGCTATATGATCTCAGCCCTTGTTAGTTAATGATCTCTTGAACTAGATGTCTTTGAATAGACTCAGGTTGAAACATTAACTTAATAAGTTAAATAAATTTATCAATAATACAACCTTTTTTATTATATTGTTGATGCTCCAGCAATCGCTGATGTCTTCTTTGGAACGACCATCCACCAGGTGTCGCTGTGGCGGACAGTAAGCAATCATAGATATAAGTTGATAAGACCTGTTGTCTCGGTTCATCAACTTGTCTTGTTCTTTACAGTAATAAATTTATCAATAACGACCAAAACATTGTTTGTATCGCAACGTTTCGACTTTCGTCGGAAGTCTTCGTCAGGAGAATGAAAATTGAAAACAATCATTTCTTCTCCCGGTTCTTGGCACAGTAAGTCTTGTGCCAAGAAAGCAGTCGTACGCGTGGCTGAGTTGGTAGCTGTCTTCTTTGCGGTTCATGGCTGGTTGTCTTGTTCTTTCTTGATGTGTATCGCTTCCCTGATCCATTGGTCCATCCTGTTGCTTTCTCTGTCGATCACCTTGGCGCGGTCCCATTCTATGACGTGGTTGATAGAAATGGCGTGGTCTGTGACTGCAGGCTTGTTTTTCATCGTTGCAGTGAATTTACTGCTGCTTCGAAATGAACCGAGACCAGGGGTCCTATCAACTTCCACACATCTATGATTGTTTAATGTCCGCCGCAGCGACGCCTGGCAGACAGTCGTTCCGAAGAAGACGACAATAATAGAAAAAAGGCTGTATTATTGATCAATTTACTTAACTTATTTTGAAGCAGATATTGGTTGCTAATGAGAGAGTGACCAGTGTAATAATGGTGGTGGTGGTAGTTATGTGTGCAGTGGAGTTGTGTCGAGTTTCGTAGCTGTATTTTCCAACAGTTGTTATCGAGAATGCTTCCATTTGTTGAACTCGTGGTTGAGTTGATTGTTTCGTGTTCATTTCGTTTACTGAGTTATTACTGTTTGCTGTTATTGTTGTTTTATCTGTCCTATCTGATATTATTGCATCAGTATGTTTTCTATGGTTGCTAGCAGTGATGTAGTATTAGAGTCCGCCAGTGACTCAGACTCAAACCCGCTGGTCTCGTATTCATGATAACTTGAAAGTAAGTAAAAATACGAAGTCGTTTTTTTTCTCTTTTTAGAATTTATTGGGAAAATGACTGCATATCTTATCCGACATTATCCGTGTTCTGTCTGTTTGTATTTGCTGTATTTGGACCCATGCAGTCATATAATACTCGAGTTCGGCAGCAGACCTTATTTTTCGTGATTCGGACTTAGACTTGAACTAAGAAGACTGTACTACATCACTGGTTGCTAGTTGTGGCTTGTGCTGTAGTGATGTTCACAGCGTTGATATTATTTACACATTCCAAAAGGCACATCTCTACCGATCAGAACATCATGTACAGGGTGGTCTCGAAAATGCTAATTTTCACACTTTCGTAACTCTGCCAAATACTAACCGATTTTCAAACTGCTTTTCACTCTTGATATACGCTAGCCATCGCATTCTAGGTGCGTTGCGGAATGTAGTCAGCTGTACACTGTGTAGGCCTACATTATACCCAAAATTACAACTTTTTAACTCATTCTAAAGCTCACTTTAGTTTTTAACAAGATGCAGAACTGCAGATGTAGCGAAGCTTTTGAGGTGTGGTGAGATCTCTGATTTATTTAATTGCTCATTTAGCCTGCTGCTGAGTGTATCGGTGAAAAGATTTTGATAGAGTGTGATATATAAGCCTGTTAGAATGTAGCAATAGTACTGACATGTTTTAGTCCTGTGAACTTGCCCGCTAAGTTGTTCTAAGGGGTTGTCGGAAGTTTTTTTATACTAAATTGTGCAGAATGTGTACAAGAAACGCATCTAATCAGTAAGCCTAGTAGTTATACAGGGTGGGCCAAAAACGTGCCACTTTACGTTTGTTTATATCTTCGCCAATTATTGACCTATTTTCAAAATTCTTTCACTGGCACACTCTGCAGACAATTTGCGGTAATGTGATTATTATAGATCCCACCACACCGTAAACGCGTCTCTACACTATCTTGTGAAATATAAATGAAATATGCATACATAATGATAATAACAAACAAACATTTTGGTAAAATTGAAACAAACTCTTCAGACCAACATTGCAATGAATGGTCTGTATGACACTAGACTATGTGGGTATAACACAGTATAGTGTCATACGAATTATCATTCATCGCAATGTTGGTCTGAAGTGTTTTTTTCATTTACCTAAATTTTTGTTATTATCGTTAGTTTTTGCTTACATTTATATTTCACAAGGTAGTGTAGAAACGCATTTGCCATGTTGTGGGATATATAATAATCACATTATTGCAAATTGTCTGCAGAGTGAGCAAGTGAAAAATTTTTTTTAAATCGGTCGGTAATTGGCGAAGATATGGACAAAAGTAAAGTGCCACGTTTTTATGGCCCACGGTGTAAATGCTATTTGCATAGTAATTTAACTTCAAGTTGGATTGTCATAAAGCTATACTACAAGCTTGGAGCACCGTCATTTAGCCTGGAGTTGCAACTGACTTGGCTTCAGATGACGAAGTGTAATATATAGACTTGCTGTCTGTGTGCATTTCAGTGGCTTTTTCCTTACTTCGATAGGCTATTATGATTTCTAGAATGTTCTGTTGACATTTGAAAGATGTTTTTGTTCCATTTTACTTACTTGTCAGTTTGTTATCGTTTACATTTATTTGACTCAGTGTCGGTGTATTAAATCGGTTTACTGGCATCTCTTAGTTTCTTTTCACGCAAACGAAACGAGTAACGAGGTATAAGCCTTATGCCGTATTTATACTTTAGCAAGTTGTATCTTATGCACGTTTGCAGAAACTTCCGAGAGAACTTGTATTTTATTACGGGGGTTCGCATATACTGCAGTACAACAAAATCAGTTGTTGCTGTTGTTTTTAATCGTTTTTAGCCGACCGTACTTGCGTAATGGTCGTGCTTATGGCATGGTTGTCGTCTGTCCGTCCGTCGTCGTCGTCTATCTGTCACGGATGTGTTGTGGCTAAACGGTGCGAGATGGGACCAAGGTTGTTATTGATCACTAATAGGTAATAGCATACGCCTTTTCAAATGAGATGAAAATCACCGACCTTGGATGACGTTCAAGTCACTGACAAGCAGTACGGTCGGCTATCCTAGCGACAGCTGGGCTTCTTGTATTTTGTTGTGTTGCATAATTTACGAATGTCTTCACTGACTGCAGCGTGTCGGTCGGCCGTTCGGCGCCTGGCGATGCAGTCTCCCTACTCCCAACACTGCAGTGCCGCTAACTTCGCTTCATGCTTTTCCACCGGTCCTGCAGGGCGCTAAGCTCAGCTGCCAGATCTGGGGCGGATGTTTGAATTTTCGTGATAGCCGAAACTGTGAAAATGCGGCGATGTAGGCCGTTCCGAAATGTGAGAAATAAATTGAAAGACACTGAAGTGATGCGCTACCTTACTAGAATGCGCAGTGAAAAAAATGGGCGCGTACAAAAAAAACTACGCTGCATATGCATTCACTCAAATCTCCTGCAAGAATTCCCATTATTCCCCCCCCACCTTAATGGAAATGAAAATCGCTGAATTATAAGCATTGTAAAATGTGTAATTATTAATAATATTGATAATACACATAATAATTGTAAAGCGCCAATATGGCCGTAGCTTTAAAGGCGCTGCCGGCCGGTGGCGTGTTACTGTAAGTAGGCTTGCCTGAGACAAGTTTTAAGGTTAGTTTTAAAAGCTGACAGAGATAGGCTTACAGATTCAGTTAATGAGCTAGGTGGAAGTTAGTCGTCCACACCGTAAATTTCAAGTTAAGACGTCGCGAAGTGTCTCATGCGGCGTCAAGCGCCCCGGCCATTTCTACGCTTGCAGTGAAAACGCCATAGCCACGTACGGAGCCGCTAAGTTAGCACAGTCATGTGTTATTGTTGAAGCCTGCTGGTGTCCGCCTGTCTTCATGGAGTTGCGTCGATAGCGCTGCGGGTGTTCACTAATCAGTTCCATAACCACGGATGATGACTGACCGCTGCGAACAAGATAGGCGTCAACTATACCTGCCGCCCGGTGCACGCACAGAATTTGCAGTGGTGTTGTCCAGCCCTCAAAGAACTGGAGGGAAAATGTCAGTTGGCAGGACGCTTAAAGACTAGAAGGGCCGAAAATCGAGCCGAGAGGTGAAAAGGTGGGTGGGTGATGTTTTAACTTCTTGGGGGACCACGTTAATCCCCTCGCACCAGCTACGTCTGGGAAGCTCTGTAACTTCAAGCTCCCTAACGCAGCAGTTACAGCGTTTTTTCTGACCAAATTAATTTTTTGAAGTATCGAAGTACAAAACCTAGGCTTTAAACCATAAACATCCACGAAAAATGTACGGGTGGACTTATATTTAGTTCAAGAAGTGCTAGGAACACAGTCCTTGATGGCGATGGATATGGCGGCTATTTCTGAGGCCGCGCCGCCGCTGAAAATGGCTTACTGACGATGTTTGGGCGATTTGCATAGCTGCTCGCTGTTCCATACGGCGACGATCGTTGTAAACGCTTGGACAGTGGTTTCGTTCGCAACTTCGTATACATTCTTTCCCGACGAGTTTGGAGATTTTCTGCTGCGGCTAGTCATATCGGAGCCGGTCGAAAACTGGCTGCGTACGGTCTGCCGTCCGTCAGTCAATCAGTCTGCCGTGTTCACCACTGGCGCTTTGTGTCCGCTGGGTTTTTACACACCGCAGCTGGTCCGTGATCGATGAAGACGAGCGATTATCTCAAACATTGTACTATAGACAGACGTCATCCTCAGCAGCTCATTTCATCACATTTTTACACATCTTGACGTGTCGAGGGAACGCACACTGACGTCGAACAGGTTAAGTTGATTTTGTTCGTAGTTCGTACCATATCCCGCCAGAGTAGAAACAAAAGATACAGACTTTCGCCGGTTGTTATAAAATAGCGAACATATGTGTTACTGGTTATTTTATGACACCGGTATAGGCGCAATATCGTTGAAGGCAAACGTGGAGAAAATCAAATGAAATAGGCTTAATGGCATTTCTTTTTTTCTTATCAAATAGAGTGCCGATACAAAAATGTTAAAAACAGAAAAACAAGGAATAAAAGCAGCTACCACAGTCCACTATTTACGTTAAATTATCTTTGTTCTAAAGCTGATTAAATTTTAGACATTTAAAATGCAACTTATCACAAAATAACTAAATCCATTGAATTATTTTACGCTATTGAAATCAAACTGGGTTGCATGTTATCGTATCAATAACTGTCGCCGACATAATCAAAATTTAGAAACGTTAAAGAAACTGCGTGTAGTTAACCGAAGTTGTGGACTGTGGATGTCTCGGACAAAGCGCTAAACGTTTCTCGTCTCGGTCTCGGCCCAAAAAAAATCTCGTGCACATCTGTGCTAATCATTAAAAGACTCTTTAAGATCCATGTGGACGAGGAGACATGAGCTCACATTACGATCTATCGCAGGACTGTCGATGTTAGGGCGTCGAATAATTGTGCGAATTACTGTCTGCGAAAATTCAATTAGCGAAAGACGAAGATGATGCTTAAGGGCAGCTGGTGGCGAGAAGCGTAGGCCTATTACATAATAAAGCGCAAGTTACAGATCACTGTTTATTATCGGAGACTTGCAGCAGAACGCTTTTGACGATGTCATCCGTTCTTCAGAAGTTGTACGAGATGAAAATGCAACAGAAACTGCTATAGCAAAGAACGGCATAATGTTTGAATGTTTCGTCAACTCGCATGCATAAGGCCAATTCGCACTTATGACGCCGATGTGAATAATAGGTCTTTACATAATTTAATTATTACGTTACAAGGTTTCAGCCGTTGTCCCTAGCTTTATACTGTATAGACCTAACGTAAAACGCGTTCTCCTTCCACTGCACTTTCACCAACGATCAAACGTCGACGCGGTCATGTTAATTTTTCACTGGCACGCTATGTTCCTAACGTAGCGAAGATGACATCAGTGCATTATTGACTACCGTGACCTCGCATCGTAACAAAATTTAAATGGCCATATTTCTGTAACGGGTCATCCCATCCTTTCATGTTCGACATAAATGCATAAAGAATTCTCAGAGTGGCTTAATAAAATCTGTCAAATACATCAACACCGGTGGCACTAGAAGACATACACTAAACTGAAAAGCGGGCGCACAAGAGATTTAGAGACATGAAAAGTTTTTTTTCTTGCTGAAGTAGTATAGACATTGATACAATTTAGTCCAAGATGCAGTGATTGCATCTAGACTGTAGCATCAATGCTTTAAAGACAGGTAATTTAATCGGTCAACTTACGCTAAGCCCCAAATCCCACGCGGTGACTCACGTCTGTAAGATCATAAGGCGAGATAAAAACAAAGAAATGCAAATAACAAATGTGTGATTAAAGTTCCTAGTGTCATAACCCTAATCTACAAACTCATGTTGAAATTCAAGGCTCAAATCTTATTTGATCTAAGCAGTGTGCACCATAGCGCTAAGGTATACAAGAAGCCCAGCTGTCGCTAGGATAGCCGACCGTACTGGTTGTCAGTGACCTTCAGGGTCATCCAAGGTCGATAATTTTTATTTTATTTGAAAAAACGTATGTCACTTTTTATTAGTGATTAATAGTAATCTTGGCTCTATCTCTCACCGTTTTCGACATATGGCCGGTTTTCCGTTGAAAAACGCACATTTTTCTTACTCCCCTCCATTTAACCTCCAATTTGAAAAAAATTCCTTTACAGTAGATGGCCGAAGTTTTGCATGCCCGAGATTAATACCTATGGCTAATGTTATTAGTGTTAAAAGTTTTCCCCTACGTCCTACCCGTTAGCCACAGTACATTCGTTACATAGGCTATATTATACAGATAGACGGACGGACGGACAGACGGACGACAACCATGACAATAGCTCGACCGTCACTTAAGTACGGTCGGCTAAAAAGCATCTGAACCTACCCAATAGCTATCACATGTAGGCCTATGCAGTAGGCCGTGGATCATCATCATGATATTTGAATAATATGCCCCCGAAACAGCGTTACAAAAAAACACCAGGCCCGTCGAGAGGGGAAGGAGGACGGGGGGTAAGTTACCCGAGCTCCACGACGTTTGGGGCCCCGCCGTCGCTCAAAATATAAAGTATACGAGAATGCGCCATATGAAAAAGCAAAATTCAAAATTTTTTCCCCAGACGGGCCCCGCGAGAATGTTGTACCCGGGCCCCGCGGTGGTTCTGGCCGTCTCTGTAGAACACTACTTATATCGCGTAGACAACATAGAAGGGCAATATAGCGTTTGATAAATCTAATCGGTTAGCGTACACAGGTTGACTCTGCAAGAAAGTGCAGTATGCGAGGATGTGAAGAAATCAACGTCGCCAGATAATACATTAATTAGAAGCGATAAAAGTATTGCGGTGATTCTTCCGAGGCAAGCGTTCTACCAACTGCACCGTCTGCACGCACCATTCCATGTGTGCAGTCTTCTACATAGACCGCGAGTCAGTGAGATAGTTTAGCTGTCGGGAGATCGGGGATTCAAACTCCCAGCCTCCTCAGTTGTCACAAGCAAATCTACTTCCAGGGATCAGCGCCGCATTCTCTTGTAGTTCGCCGGTAGCTTGTTCTTCCTAATACCCCATGTAGCATCATAACCTTATGCGGTGAGCAAAATAAGTTCGCGTACTGCACTCTAAATATTGGTTACGAGTACTTGAGTGAAATGTTCTGCTACAATGCCACATTTACTTCAGAGCTGTAGCATTTTTAAATGCTTTCAATCGCCGACGAAAACGCAGTATTTTAAGATCGTTTTAACTCTGTTTTCTGCAAACAAACACAAACGTCGATGCTGCTGGTTCAAGTGAATTTGATAATGTTGAAACTTTCTGCGCATAAATATCATACGGCAGCCAAACTTTACACAAAAAGCTGAGGCTGGACCTAACTGTTGACCCCCAGTCCTGCTCTAACAACTACCGCACTGTTAGCTTATAAGAGAACGCGTGGCGCCGCCGCCAGCATTTCTGTATGATCTGTGATCACATTATCGGGCGGATGCACGTTCGGTCAATAATCATCGCAAGAAGGAATTCCGTTCCGCAAACAAGCAACCCGGCTATCTCTCTCGCCGGCGCGCGGTTCCGCTTGTCTTCCAGTGCAAAACTAGTCTTCTCTTCTCATGTTCACTGTTGTTGCTATAATCAGATCCAATGGCGGGAAACTCGACGCCCGATCGTGAGTGTTGGCAGCACGAAGTCCGGACGGACGATGAGCATGATACACAGTATCACACAATATCACACAACTGCAGGGCTGCGATTTAGACGTGTAGAAGTCTTAAGACGCGTACAAAGCGACCTAACTGAACTGACCTGTACTGACAAGGTTTAGTTTTTGACGAACTGACCAATGGACAAACAGGACGCGGGCAGTGGTCATTGTTTGAAACGTACGCGTAGTCACGTATGCCACTGACGCCGTTAGACGGTGCCTACTGAAATGCACTACTGCTTGCCCATTGGTCAGTTCGTCAAAAACTAAACCGCATCAGTTCAGTTCAGTTCAGTTACGTCGTTCTGTACGCGCCTTTACAATCAAAAAGATCGACGTTCAAACTTGGAAAACTTCTATAGGCCTACTTCAGTGGCAACTCAAGGCATCAGAATGGCACCCCACTGTTTCAGCAATCGTTTACAAAAGTGATGTAGGCCCTACTCGTATTTGCTGTCCGTCTGGTGAACACCGATGCGCAGAAATTTTACTTTTATCGGATAAGAGTTATTTACAACTTGCACTAAAGTGCACTTTCAAGGAGTCAACCAAAAAGAAAACACGTCACTTAAATGGCTAAAATGGCTAAATGGTACAGTTCCTCATAGCGAACCCATCTCAGAGCTACGGAGCGTCACCTGCCATATGGGATCAGACAGTGTTACATGACACATGACACAGGTGAACGCGCTTCGCTGTAACCCCAGCAAAACAGGCCGGTACTTGATTTACTTACCTTGTAGGGATGGAAGGCTGAGTTAATCTTACTTAAACGAATATGGTGATGACGATGATGACTGTGCGTGTGTATGACGTGACATTCTTCAGCCGCGGTGCACAGGGCTGGAGGTGCTGGCTGTAGACTATGGCCACGTAATGCTGCTGTTGTCATCGTGGCGACGAACCCGCTATCTATGCAGGCTCATTGCAATCTGCGGCGTCGTCTACTTTCTGCTGGTTTTCGTGCTTCACCGACGTCTGCGTCGCTTCGACGACGACGACGACGGCAACGACGACGACGTTCCAGACACCGTTGCTGACGTCACTCCAAGGCTCGCTGTTGATAACGCGACGGATGACGTCACTGAGGCGCGGCTGAGTCACGCGTTTCTGGTTTGATTGTGCTGATTTTACGCACGCACGTTTGCAACAAATATTTCACCGCTTCTTTATTTAAAGAAAAAAATTGACCTCCAGAATGCCATCGATTTTGTTGAAGATGCCCGTTTTTACCGTCGTTTTGTGCTTTGGCTTAATTAGTAGCGTCGTTGGTCGAATCAACGAAGTTAATCAACGTAGGGCTTTGCTAGTACTTAGATGGGTGGCCGTCGATAGGCGGGTAAACCATCTTGGTATGTAACCAGCCACCCAAGTCAACTCAGCCTGGCCATCCCTCCGTGGGTAGGCGCAATGAGCACCATCAGCGAAAGCAGGGACGTAAACAGGCACACCAGGCGTTGCACTAACCTCGCATCCGTGGTTTTTCTGTGTACACCGGTATCTGGCTGAGGGCTAAGGAAACGGAGATCAGCGCCGCCCTGTGGGCCTTATGACGTGGAAAGAATTCGACGTCCTTTACATAACGTCGTCATTCTCATTTTGTATGTCTCTTGATTTTATATAGTAGCTTTGTTTTTGATTACTAGTTTGTTTGTTAATGACTTCTCTTACTTGTGTTTAACCCGTTCTTCGTCTCAGGCACTGACTAAACGGTATTGTTTGTGCTGATGTGCCGTTAAGCAACTACTCACCACCGACTCACTGGCAGCTCCGGTGGTTCTTCCGTGTGTCGGTCCGTCTGTCGCCCCGCCCTCACAACTAGTTCCGCTCGGTCCGGACTGGTTCTTCACCGCCTACTATGATGACCGGCTGAAGTCTTCCCATGGTGGCGACACTTATATCCGGGTCCTGGCCTTGCTGCGGCGCCGACCCGACCTGGACCGTAAGTCGCCGACTTTCTACTTCCGGTGGGAGCAGTCGGAGACCGCCACCGGAAGTACTCAGGTTGGTGGCGTGGCGTAGCAGTAACGCATTGTGTCAAATCAACGAAGTTACTCTCCGGCGGGCCCGGTTAGTACTGGATAGGTGGGAGTGTAACATTTGGTAGGTTTAGCTCCAGGCAAAAGTAACATTAGGTAGGTTAGGGAGGGGCGGTGGCGTCGTGCCGTGGCCTGGCTTAAGGCGTGAAACTACAGCCAATAGCAATAATGGACAGACTTTATGTTACTTTTGCCTGGGGCTAAACCAATCAAATGTTATAGGGTGTTTACACGATCCAGCAAACTTCTAGCAAATGTGTTCAAAATACACGTGCTAATGCTGGACGTTTGCTGGATCGTGTAAACACTCTATTACACTCTCACCTAGATTGTAAACTATTTCTGTACGCAGCCAGCCAGCTAGGTCGACTCGGCTTTTCACACACCCTCCATATAACGGTAAAATCATTATCAACTTTTGGGCTGGACAGTACGCAATAAATGGTGATGGTAAGCGTAGTACTGTAGCTGTTAATTTAGGCGGATCATAGGCTCAAGCTGATCGTTTTGGTCCAAAGGTCGGCGACCGACTGGCGCTGCGTGCTACAAAGCTGCACTTTTCAAATGAACCGGGTAAACTCTTGCTGCAGCATTGGATTGCTAGGATAACAGCACCGCCCATAAACATTGTCGAGGTTATAATTATTATTAATAAACTTATGGTAATTATTATTATTCTAACGCAGACGGCGGCAGCTGAGATGTACGAGATGTGTGAGAACCACGGTCGTCGGTACGGCGCCTGGATCCTGTCGACAAAGACGACGACGTTCACTGGAACAGAAGATGGACTTCCACCTTGTTCAGTTGACATCACGCGGGCGGACCTCAGCCGAGACGAGCAAGTGCGACTTCCGCTATTCCGCATGACTGAACACAGCAACTCGTGGCTGGGCGCTTCAGCGCAGCCAGGGTACGGTATAATACAATAGGCTTATCCTTTTATTACATTTGCCGACAGACCTCTACATGTATAGGTCACACAAGTTTGAACATAATTTGGTCTTCGTGCTGATTTAGTTAGTTAAGGCGCTTGTCACACTTGCCGGCCTTCCTATACTGTTATTTCGTCGTGTATATATATTTGATTTTTTGCTTATGTGTTATCATTATGTACGGTAAATAAAGTTAAATATATAACAAACTTACAACCGCCAAGCAGGACAGTAGCCTAGTGTGACGAGTGACTAGGCTTACCGGTTTTGCAAGTGGATAAATACAATTTATACAACTTAGCCTATACGTTTGCCCCGTAGTAATAAGCTATAGTGTTTGTGAGCTGCAGGCTGATGACGCGTTAGAATAAAATATACTACTATGAATTTTTAAAAATACAGAATTAAAATGCATTGTTATAAAATGGCAAACAGTATTTCTGTATGTCTTTAAAAGGCATACCGCTTAAAAAGTTTCTATTATAATTTCTGACACGAGCGGTCATGAGATCTAGGTCATATGTTGATTTTTCTAGAATTAATTTAAGCCATAGTCACTCATAAGCTGGTCGTTCTGGAAGTACAATTTATGTAAAACGTGATTTTGATTGTTGACAAGGGACGTGCGTCGAGATTTCGCGGTCTGCGTTCCTCCGCTGTACGGCTCGATCACATCGACCACGCTGGTGCAGTTCGTGGAGCTAACTCGTCTGCTCGGGGCGCAGCATTTTGTCTTCTACGTCGCCGCGAGTGTTTCGCCGTCCGTACGACTAAACCTCGACGCTTACCGCGCTGACGACCTCGTCACCACGGTAAACCGACTTAAGTTTTTTTTACATAACGTCGTTATTCTCGTTTTGCATTTCTCTTGTAAAAGCGCGTACAGAGCGACGTAACTAAACTGAACTAAACTGACACTGTTTAGTTTTTGACAAACTGACCAATGGGCGAGAGGGTCAGCCCACTGGTCATTGGTTGACGCGTACGTGCGCATAGTCATCAACGCCGTTAGACGGTGCCTACCGTAATGCATTGCTGCTTGCCCATTAATCAGTTCGTCAAAAACCAAACCATGTCAGTTCAGTTCAGTTCAGTTACGTCGCTCTGTCCGCCTCTTTAGGTTCCGTGGGAGCTGCCGGCGGTCGCAGCGCGCTCGGTGTGGTACAACGGACAGCTGCTCGCTGCCAATGACTGCCTGTATAGAACATCGCACGCGTTCCAGCACGTCGCTTTTAACGATGTCGACGAATTCATCGTGCCCCAGTTCGCCGCCAACTGGTCGATGATGATTGACCACTTGACCACCAGGACGCGTCTGGGGGACCGTCGAAAACAACTGGACGCACAGACGGACGTCCAACTAAGCCCTCAGCGCCGGTGTGTATTTTTGGCCGACCGTCGCGCTTACTGTACGACGTGTGGTCCGTCTGTCTGTCGTTTGCAATAACGTGTGTAATGTGGCTAAACGGTAGGCCTAGGCTACGTTAGAGAAGATCGGCGATGATACGCCGTTTGTAAGTTCCTCCTAAAAACTGTCAGTAGTAGCCAAGTCGCTATCTGTCGATACAGACAAACAAATACCGAATAGGTAGTAAATGACGTAAACTTGAATAGAATTTTTTCTTCTCTTATTTCGTTTAATATGGAAAAATATTACGCAATTGAAAACAAATAATAATTTTTTTTCGTAGTATAAAACGGTATTACGTTTTAAATGTACGCGTGTTTGTCATGCGTTGTTAAAATGATTTTTTGTTTATTATTATATTAATTCTTGTCGTTGTATTAATAAGCAGCTGGACCGGTGATTCTTCGACGGAGCAGCATTCATCCGTGAAAGAACAGTCAAGGGGAGTCTGCGGATATTCGTTCCGTAGCGCGTTTTTTCACTCCGTTCCTCTTTCATTCCCACGACGAGCTTCGTTGCTGCAGTCTGCGTACAGCAACGTCTCGGCCACATTCGACGACCCGAGGTAGTGTAGCGACGCGTTTTAGGTTTGGTGATGGGAGTTTACTTACTTTATTAAAAAGCGTGAAAGATCCGCTGAACTGAAGGCAGTCCGGGTGAGATATTATTGATGATCTGTACTAGTGAGCAGTGATGCATGTCGCCGTCATTTCGAACTTGGTATATACACATCGATTTGCATGCATGCGTATGGTAACTATGTCTGGGGTTAAATGTCTAGTGACTGAGCGGCTTATTTACTACAGCAATATTGTCGCCAATGTCAAAGCGCTGCATCCGTGTCCACGGGGCAGAATATAACGCTTTATGTAGATTGAGCAATTGATCATTGCAATGAAGAGAGGTCATGTTTACCGGTAAGTATTCAACATGACTACGCTTAAGCAAGATCGTACCTTACTTCACATCGAAGAAACCAGCTTATTTATTATTAGTTTTCTGCTATTAGGTAACTGATTGACTGATTTATTGACTGTGGATAGTTACGATATCACAAGGTCACGCCAACTCAGCCTGGCCATCCGTCCGTGGATAGGCGCAATGAGTACCAGCGAAACCTGGGACATAAACGGGCACACCGCGCGATGCACTAGCTCCGCCTATCCGTACTCCGGCTGAAGGCCATCATGGAAACTAAGATCAGCGGCGATCCATGGGTGTCATGCATGGCTCGAGAAGGACTTTTCACTTTACAGTAATTAATAATTAACAAAATTTACTCTGATTATTGCTTCCATGCGTGTGTGTGTCTATAGTTACGACGTGACGAGGCCGCACCGTCGCAGTTCGTTCAGTCGCGTGCGGTCCAAGGTGATCGTTCGTCCAAGCGCCGTGTTCGAGCTGGGAATCCATCACATCAGTCGTCCTCTCTATTCACTCCCTGCCGCCCGAGCCGCCCTCCAACACGCCGGACTGGTCGCCCCGGTCGAGGTCAAAACGCAGCCTTTATACCACGTTTACAGGAGGAAGCATAGGCCTACATGAAGCAAACTTAGAGCATACCTTTGCTTCGTGTTAGCTTTATGTATGCTTCCTCGTATAAACGGGGTATTACTTTGCAGATACAAACAGAATCTTTAATGAAGCGCACATACTTCCTATCTTTAGACGCCGTCTAAAACACTTTTACTTCTCCTTCTACTAGAACACCTAGCGCGTTCGAGATTATTACAAGTTTACTTACTTACTTACAAATGTAACGGGAGTAACTATGTATTAGTTTACTGCATTATCAGACGTGAGTACAGAATACAAACTTGTGTAGTTCTTAAACTTCTTATTTCAAAGTGGATAAACTAAAGTTATTTTACTAAATGGCGTAAAAATGCAGTGTTTGATAACACTAATTACAGAATTGCAAAAAGAACTGGAAGCAGATAATGAGCATAGAAAACCCACTAAACACACGACACAGTAATAAAAGAACAAATTTGGAAAAATTTTAAAAACAAAATCGAAATTATGAACTCCCGTATAATCTTCCACGTCGGAAAGTTGCAACTGTCTATGGGAGATCTGTTGGGAATTCCCAGTGTCTGTCTGGTTTTGCCCCGTCTACTTTTTTTAACCCACGACAGAGCAACTGTCAGAAGATGATGAAATAGGCGTCGGACGTGAACGGGCACTGAGCTGCCCATGACATATGATGATGATGATGATGTATTTGAAGGTGGTTGGCGTATCGCCGGAGGTCGGCTTCGTGCATCATTACCGCGACTGCACCAGTGACTATGAGTACGATCTCAGCTGTAACGTGGCGACGTTTGTGCCAGACAACACCCTGCACAAAGCCGGCCACATTCCAACGCTGACGAAGCGAGTCAGGACGCGACTCAACGCATTACGACGGACAGACGCAGGACACGTGACGACTGCTTCACAACATCTTACCGATCACTAATGACCGTTTCAGTACCGCGTCAAAGCAAGAAATTCGCTACGCAGTCAGCTGTTCATTTGTCTTAAAAGTTATTAACGGATTTCGCCAACTTCTTTTGAGTTCTGGGGCATCGTGTACGACACAGCAGCTGATTAGATTTTCATGGCGATCAGGGTTCCTAGATTCGGATAGCAATCCAATTGCAGAATTGTTCGGCAGAATTCTATTAGTCAAATATGGACGAAAGAAATAATGAATTTCTGCATCTGGCTTTGCTTTCAGAAATAACACCACTTACAATTTACATTTAATCGTTAGTTGTAAACAATCAGACGCAAAATTTAGCCCAAAAATGTTATTTTGCCCCGACGTCGCAGTAATGAGTAAATCAGACATTTTTGCTTACAAATTTGGTTCACGTATTTCATATCTTTACGAGAAATCACCATTACTAGAATGTCGAATCATTACTCGCGTCGCGTTTACTTCAGAAAACGTACGGTACAAGAAAAATAGTCATAAAATGTAATAATGTAAACAGTCACAAAAATAAATTACACGTAATATATCAACGGAAAGCCTGATTGTCATTAAGCTTAAAATACTTTTCTTACCACTCTTTGGATATGTCCGGTTTTTACGCGCGAAAGCAGCTACTGCTTTTAGCGCATCTTAGCCGTCGCAATTCTGTCCGTCCGTCTGTCTGTCTGTCCGTCCGTCACACGGGTGGATCAGTCAAAAGCGGTGCAAGCTAGGATTACCAAATTTTCACCATCGGCTGCACGGAACTATCGTTATGCGATCCAGATAGAGAATTGGTATTTGTATATTAACATAGCGTGAACATCCCAATTTTTAGCTAATATACTGAACCGCAACTGCTATAGGCTTTCGCGCGTCTCGTGAGCGTTAGCTCAAATTTATTGTTATAACCCATAACTAATTAGCCTACACGGAATAAAGATAATAGGCTCTATATAAACCGCCACAAAATTACAACACGTGATTATGTTCGTATTAAAAGTGTGCAATACTCTTCTCGATTACAGTATATCACATAGGCTGACACGTTTCTTGTTTTTTTCCCAAATCCCCCGTTTTGCACATTTTTTATTTTGCCTACAGCGTTTCGTTTAATATCAATTTGCTTTTAGGATACAGTTAGGATTAAGCTAAATGGTGATGGATCCAAAGAATTACTTTGTATAAATTTAAAACATTCCTATGATTTGCCAACCAAGCCTGGTTTTTCAGGCATAGCCTATTTTCAGTTAGAAGCTATACGTGAAACTCAGATTGTCTTGACCGTCAGCCTGAAGGCTCAAGTTATTCGCTTTGACGTCTTCGTAACCTTCTGTGTCATCGGACGTGGATATTTTGTACGTCTTCAGATCCAATGACGAACTGCACAGCGAACAAACCCGCGAACAACAGAATGCATTGCGACTATAGCCTGAAACTGAACCAAAAATATTTCGCAGATGTTTTGTGTTTTACTTTATCCGCAAAATGTTTAAAACTATCGCAAACAGTATTCAGACTGGACGTAGTTATATGCAGAATAAAACACGAAAGCTTTGTGAAACGTTTTTGAAAGTTTTTTTTTGGTTTTCAAGGTAACCACGCGGGCGTACGTATTTTCCAGTTCTATTTGTCTGAAACGACGTGAAACATTTACCGTGTTTACGAAAATGCCAATAAACAGAAACTATTTAGGTTTGAAATGGAATAGTATGAAAAATGCACTAAAACTTTCTGAAATTTCATAACTGTATTCCAGTGGATTTTACTACTACGCGGTTGATGCAGTTCGAAAAATTTAGTTTAGTTTTTGACGAAGTGACCAATGGGCAATCACCAATGCATTACAGTAGGCATCGTCTACCGGCGTCGATGTCTACGTGACTGAAAGCACGCACGCGTCAATCAATGACCAATAGGTTCGCCCGTTGGTCAGTTCGTCAAAAACTTAACTGTATCAGTTAAGTTGAGTTCAGTTTAGTTGCGTCGCTCTGTAAGTGAGTAAAGAAAGTAAGTAAATGTGAATTTATATAGCGCACAACGTTAAAATTAACCTATAATGCGCTAACGCGCCTTTAATAGGCCTAATAACTTGGTTAATGAAAGAACATGAACGATCTACCGACTTGTCAGCGACGGTTTCGCGCGTTTCGGAAACCGTTGCGCCGTTGCTGGTCGCACTGGCGTCCGCGTCTATAGACCGAGCGATGGATGATTTCCAGTGGCGATATTCAGCAGCTAGGTAGCCGAGCATTCCAACGACCAGAACTGTGGTGAGAATGTATAGTTTGACGGCGGCGCACAGGTAGAAACTGTAGGCGAACGCGACGACGAAACCCAGAGACTCCCAGAGACGATAGTTGGAGAAAGCCGCTTCCGACTCACTGCCGAATAACGTGCCGTACAACGCTGAGCGACAATACAACATAATACAATACCATTACGATTTGCGCTTGAAAACTGAAAGACCACAAAGTAAAAACTGTCTATATGTGACGCTCTCAAAGTGACACATTTAACTGCTCGGGTGGCCTGGTCAGTGGCTGATGATCGGGGGCAGTGGAAAGCGCAACAGTCCACCGCCGACTATGCGTTCTGATGATGATGATGATGATGATGATGATGACGACGACGACGACGACTGGAAAACTGATATAACAAACTGCCAGCTTAATCTGGCACGTAAACCGAAAACAAAATTGAAAATGTGTTAAACGGAAATGAATTCAAAGACAGAAACTGAAATGGAAGTACTGTTATGTCAAAAAAATACATAGAACACAGGCCTATCTAGGAAAAGACGGTTAATGGCATAATAGACGTAGGCCTACCGGTAAATTTTATTATCACAGACGCTCAGTCACATAATGTTAGCAATTGGCATCAACGTACTTTTCCTTCTTTCAGTAAAACTCGGCTAAGTCAGTACTATAAGTTCACTGTTATCCGCTATGTTTAACCAATTATATATTTTTCACACCACATCAGAATCAGGCAAGAAAAAGTACTAAAACAGGCAGCAATGGAATGAACACCCAATACAAGACAAAACACTGCACTTACGCGTGCACGCCCCAAAAATGACGAAAAAATTGGGAAAAATACGTAATATTTTTCCCAAACATTGTACGTTTGTAAGGCCCGTTTTGACCGACGCCCAGAATAATAGACGTATATATTGACAGAATAAATAAATATTCATCTGACTGTTGATCTGTGTTTGCCAGATGCCGTCGGTAGAGCCCCACATCGTAGCCAGCAAGTAGAGCAGGTATTCGTGACTGGCTGAAGGACGCCACAACATTAGCGTCAACTGAATTGCCAAGTCCACGCACATGCCTGCAGTAATAAAGGCGTGAAAATACTGTGCTTTTAATTTCTGCCGACAAAAAAGTAAGAACGGAAAATGCGAAATTTCGTTTTTACATTTGTTTAAAATTTTATTTCATGACATGTCATGCAATATTGCACAACAAGACATAAAAACAAACTGATACATTATATTGTAGCCATGAGAATATAAACAACGTTGCTGCAGCATTACAGACTAGATTCAAACAGTATTTTCACTGGGACTAAAAAAATTTTTAAAAAACTGCACTAATATTTTAAAGGTCCATTAAAAAGAAACAGAAAACCGAAAGCACAGGAATTTTTTTAGGCTTAACCACATTATCGTCAACCAGCAACAACGTGCACGGTAACAGACTGCCGGGCGTAATATACGAACACGAAACATATCAATAATATAAAAAGATACTGCAAAAACACGCTGTTTACATTTTAAAAACTCTAATCAAGTCCCAATCAAAGACAACGTATAATCAGTCGTAGTGTTGTACCTAGCAGAAAAACGGGTACACGTCCGGTGTATTTAACAACGTGTCCACTGGCTACAGACATGCAGGCGTTTGCCAGACCGTACGGCAGAGTGACTACACCAATCTTCCAGATTCCCAATGTACAGCCAACGAACGCCTGTTGCATAGCCAAACAGCGTGTATAAAATTATAGAATTAGCATTTGAATAAACTAAACAGATCAACTCAGCCTTCTATCCTTTGGAGTAATCTGGCTGGGGTTAAGGTGGGCGCGCACATCTGTGTCGGCTGGCAGATAACACTGTGGTGATCTCATACGACAGGTGAAGCTCCGCGACTCTGAGCCAGGTTACAGTGAAAAGCAGGGGTTTGGTCTCAAGGACTATACAGCATTAAATAAAAAATGTCACTGAAAAATTAGATGCCAAGAATATCAAAATTTTTCTGTTATAAAGGCGCATTACGCACATTGCCCGTCTATCCGTCTGTTCATCTGTCTGTCACATACGAGCTCATAACAAAAAAATAAAAAGGCACAGAAAAACTAAATTGACATACAAGTCGACAGGAATAGGCCTAAACCGTGGGCTTATGCCTTTTTAGCAATAAAAGGTCAACAGTCAAGAGTAAACTTAGGGTCGGCGGACATGTAGCTGCACAATATGTCTGCACTGAGCCGACATTTTGTCCTCTGTTTCACTGCAATAGAAAATGACAAAACAACAACAAAAATCAAGTTCGTGGAGCACTTTTGTGAAGCTTAGAAGTAGCGACATATACTCCTCTATCGAATAAGTTTGTTCTCAAGCCTCAGAAAACAAAATAAGATTTAGCAGCAAATATTAGCAAGATTTTTTTTATCAAATAGATGTACCGAAAACGAGTTTTTCGCTGCTCTCTGTTATTAAAGTTGAACAAATTATCTTGGCGTATCCGGCAAGTGGAGAATTTTTACGCGCGAAAGCAGCTACTGCTTTCAGCGCGTTTTAGCCATCGCAATTCTGTCCATCTCTCCGTCTATCCGTCTGTCTGTCTGTCTGTCACACGGGTGGATCAGTCAAAAAAAGTGCCAACTAGAATCACCAAATCTTCACCGTCGGCTGCCCAGAAGACTCTAGTTTCAGGAACCGTAAAGCTTTTCCGTAAATTCGAAGAGGGTCACCCCGAACGAGGGCCCTAAATGAGAGGGGTTGGAAAAAATTTGCAATTTTCAGCCAATAAGTCGCTGTATCTCAATAACAGTGCGAGATAAGGCGTGGGTTACTATTAATCACTAATAGGAAGTCGTACACTGGCTCTCGATTGGCGTCGAATTCAATGACCTTGGATGAGCTTAAACGCTAAAATAGGGATTTTTATAGATTTTTTGGGTAATTTCGGGCTGCGAGACACATTTCAAGAGCGAATTGCGCCGAAACCAATTGAGATAGACATGGACAAACTGCATATAAATTTTCAACATTGAACGTATATTTCAACGGTCTAAGTCTTGATTTTCTAGGCTCAAGGAAACCTGCGCACGAGGGCATCAAAGAACGGTACCCCTAATAGTCCCCATTTTTCCGATGTTGGCCAGTCGCAGTCGTTCGCAAAACGGTTGCAGATAAGCATGGGCATGGTATAGGCTTTCGCGCTTCTCGTGAGCATAAGCTCAAATTTGTTGTTATTTCTGGGGCTGGAAATTTCCTAGGAGATGTTCATATGAAACACTAGCACTACCTATATCTGACAGCACAATGTCTGCGGTGGCAAAACGGGTTAATGCAATGAGATGCAGCAGTTAGAATGACCTGACTAAGCTCAGCGCTAAATGCCGTCTGCTCGAGACCGCTGTAGATCGTCAGAGGTATGATTAACCATTGCTGGACGTGACGCAACTGCAGAAATGTCGCCACCAGATTCCGACCGATCTGTATGTACAGAGAACAATACGCTCAGCCTCCTATCCTTGGTGGGATGATAAATGAGTAGTAGCTTACGGGTTACCGGGCGAAGTAAAGGCTTAGTGAAGGCACGGCTGACTGCAGCAGCGTAGCCAGAAATGTGAATTGGGGGCCTTTTCTCCCTTCTCCTTCGCTTCCTCCTTTTCGTCCTTTCCTCCCCTTTTCTTCCCTTTTCTCCCTTCCTTACCCTTCTTCTTCCATTTCCCTTTCCTCCCTTATTCCTCTCCCCTCCCTTAGCTTAAAAGTAAGACCCTAAAAAAGTCTCGCAGGCCAAAAATGCCACACTGCTGTCCAATATCCTCTGGCCTGTGGGGCCCGCCCCTTTGGTGGGAACCCGTGTTTGGCCCGCAAATCAAAAATAATTTCAATTTTTGTAATTTCACATAAGCTCATCACAGAGGAGCAGTGTAAAGTTGTTGCGATGATAAAGGTCAGGCCTATTTTTACCTGGCTGCGTAGGTTGGTCTTGCGTTCGACGAGATCAGCCGGCAAATCATCGACGAATACAGCTACGAGAATGACAGCAACGCACGCCGCGGCCAGGTAGATTCCTACCATCGTCCACACCTGAATCACACCACACACACATAATCATTCATCAACGTTTAGCATTTTTTATTTTAGATAGGCTTCTGAACGCGTTTATAAGCGTATTTATTGCTAAAGGTTGAGGAAACGGACGAAAAATAGCAATTGGTTGTAAGTACGCGTACACATAAAGGCGGGGTAGAAAACAACCCATGTTTATAATACAGAGGCACTTATAGAGGCCTACACCGTGTCTCAGAAAAAAACAGTCAAAATTGTTTTTGTAATAACTTTGTCAAATTTTTACTAACTTTAATAATTTTTGGCACGTTAATAGCCAAGACGACAAAATTATGTAAGATGCAACTTTATCATGTTAATGTTAATATTGCTACTTTACCGTGGAATCTGGCGGTTTGTTGAGATTTGGGTTGGTCGAGTTTGACCAGGGACAATAGAAAGCTCCGCACGACGTCACGTCGACGTCTCCATGCACCGATATGTTGGTGTTTCCACGCAGAACTGTCGCCGATATCACTGAACCCGTGATGCTCGCTGTCAGCATTAAACAGAAAAAAAACATACAGATTACCGCACTAAGAGCAACAACGTTCACTATAGTTCTCATGTACTTATTTTTAAAATCATGTCTTTTTCACGGGCACTCACAGACGAGTTTTAGGAGAGCATTTGACTTTAAAAGTGTCCGTCACTTATTTCATCCACAGCTGGTGTTTTAATAAGTTATAGAAATTCATCGATGTATAACTTTTAGAGTTACGTTGTATTCAATGAATTTGTATAATTTGTTAAGTGACCGTTTCAGTCTGAATCTATTCAATGCTATTGGTGTTTGTTCTGCAGTTTAAAATAAAACACGTGCTATTGGTTATCCACTCGTCGATAGGTAAACTCCAAAGACTGGAGCTCTGACCTTTGGCTTTGCACTCTTTCCGTAAAACCAAAAAAGCTCATGCAGGCTCACCTGACTGTCTAATAGCCTAATATTTATTATTTTACGATCGCATTCGTACCGCTACTGCCTATCTACTGTATATACACCGTGGTCCATATAAACGTGGCACTTTACTTTTGCCCATATCCTTGCCAATTAATGACCGATTTTTAAGGTTCTTTCATTGGCGCACCCTGCGGACAATTTGCAATAACGCTGTTATTATATATTCCACCACACCGTAATTGCGTCTTGTGAAATATAAATGTAAGGAACAACTAACGGCAATAACAGACATTTAAGCAAATTGAAAACACGTCAGACCAACATTGCGATGAATGATTCGTATGACACTAAACTGTGTTAAACCCACACAGTCTAATGTCATACAGACCATTAACCGCAATGTTGGTCTGAAATGTTTTTGTTCATTTACCAAAATGTTTGTTTGTTATTATTGTTATACACTGTGTCCCAAAAAAGTGATAACATTGCAGATTTCTTAATAACATGCAATAATCTTTACCGAATCAAATATAATTTTATAAACATATACCTGCATGTATTGCAAAC
>Ga0209367_1001810_pt1 | contig 27206 bp, 25 predicted proteins | sample WorMetLIZISLAND2_FD_187412 | JGI IMG/M metagenome (GOLD analysis project Ga0209367, IMG submission 187412) | Marine gutless worms symbiont microbial communities from Max Planck institute for Marine Microbiology, Germany - Olavius geniculatus... ... | reverse complement strand
CATCCTTCTCTGAATTGACTTCTTCCAGTTGTTTCCCCTTCATATGATAAGTAAACTGCCTGTTGTGTGAATCAAAGTGCATAACCTTGTGCATAACCTGTGCGATAAAGGAATAATTTTTACGATAACATATTGGTGAACCGCGATGTGCATTACTGCATTTTGCATAACGCCATCTTGGCCGCCATTTTCGGTTTCGGTTCAGTTAATAGAAAACCGGTTAACCGAGAACATCCCTAACAAAAACCACTACTTATATAATTATGGCACCACAATTCAGTGCTGATCACATAATCAATAGCTGAAAATATTCAACAACTAAAATTTTAAGTTCTGCTATAATTACTACTTGATTTCTATCACTGATATGAAACAAAAAAATGATAAAACAATCTGAAGAACTAGGCCTGCTGGGTACAACTAAAATGTGATAAGACAGTAAGATGAAAATATAGCAAATATTTTCTATGATTGTTCAGCTAAAGTCTGTACAAAAATAACTTGTTCTGAAATCACTTCAGTACAAGAAATATTTTACATTGTGATCAATCTAATGTACTAATCGCGCGCATTATTTTCTCCTGTATTCTTTTAACTGCTTTTTAGATCCTTTCTTTTCACACTGCAAATAGTGGTGCCGACAGCATCACCTCACCGACAGCATCAACCGTGCAACTGACGTCATCACGTCACGTGACCCCAAAAGGTCAAACTCGTGACCCAATTATCTTTGAAGCGCCATACCTGTATAACAGTGCTAGATAGACGCATGCTTTTGTCCATATTGACCACGCATCTATCTGGCACAGTTATGGAGATATGGTGCCTCAAAGATAATGGGGTCACGAGTTTGACCTCTTGGGGTCACGTGACGTCATCGGTGTGACCATTCGACTCCCGAGGGTCGACTTCCTATCGGGGGTCCATAGTGACCATGTGTCTATCTAGCACCGTTATGGAGATATGGCCGTTTGAAGTTCTTGCAGGAACAGAGGTCGGTCGTTGGTCGGTCCTCTATATTACACTGATCTTACATACTCCTCTTCACTATGTTAGGAATGCAGCGCGTGAGCAGTAAAAAATCTGTATTATGCCACAGTTCTGAGTTAAGCAATTGCAGTAAAGAAGTTCGTAAAGGACTGAACTTCTTAAACTGCCAGTCCCTAGCACAGAATAAACAACAGTTTTGACTATAAGCAATTGTCTCAGTCCATAGCAGTTTGGTAAGAACACAAAATGCTGCAAAATGTAAAACGTTGAAACTTTCCATTAGTTGTCACGTTTTTACAACATGTTCCATTGCTGTATGCATGTGCATCTAACACGTCTTTAAAAAACTACTTACAGTACTCTTACAGTACTTACTTAGTTAGTTCCTTAACAAAACTGGCTACTGGTGATTGGCTGGCACAGTCTCATGTCGTTTCGCTGTGAACGTTGATTGGTCACTGGGTGAACAGTTCGCTGCCCATTCCCGACTTGCAGCGTTGAAGCCAAAACTGGTGACGGAGATTCCGAGCTCGAACGTGAGCGTTCTGTATCTCAATCGTGTGATTCGCTGGGAACCAGCCTTTCTCATTGTCTCGTATCCTCTCACCGTAGTACCAGCCTAACCGTAACATTACTGCAATTCTAAGCAGAATGTACATAAGTATGTAAGTGAATTATTAGTGCCAAATAACTGAATCCGAGTCACTGGGCAGGTACCTAGGGGGCAACAGAAGCTGCAGACTTAAAATCAAATATCTTAAGATGTTTACGAAATGTTACTATGGATTCACACAAAGGGAAAAAGGAGAAATGGACACATGAAAAAACACATACAGCAAAACAACGATAAGTATATGTAACCTAAAGAAATTTGGATGAGAAAGTCGACTTAAAACCAAAAATTCTATCGTCACATGAATGCATTTCAGTAGCAGCTCTAGTATATGACTCTCTTACCGAGTATGTGCTGTTGAGAACCATGGAACATTTAACAGAAAAAACCAGCGCAAATCACTCAACATAATGCAAATGTTATTCACAAATACGTAACCACAAATAACATAAAATGCCAGTAGTTTTTCTTATATGAAGTATTATTAACATCATAACTGTAAACTGCTTGAGACCTAGACCTACTTTTTTGAATACAGTGCAGTGTGTGAGCGCATATTACCTGCAAACTGTGTGTTGAAAACCTGTGACTTACCGTCAGTGAGTTTACGGAAGACATTGATAACATCGGACTCTTCAAGCATGAGCTCGTCCGGTTCATTCGGCTCATAGCGTGTCACTGCCTGCACTTGTGGGCAGTCTGTACAGACATACATTAGTCATTCAGTCGATCGATCTTTGCTCCAAAATGACACTCAAAACTTTTAGCCCTGATTAGCAATCCACAGTGCAGACACAAATGACAAAATATATGGCAAAAATGCACAAAAAATGCCTCATGGCGCCACTATACTGCAACTTCAGCAGACCAAAGCTTCACAAGCACGAACATTTATCCATCTTCAGAGATCTCAAACGTCTGCCAAAATGGCTCTGCCACCTGGTGAATACAATGAACAGAAAGACAAAACTGGTATTTGTATTGCTTTAAAAATGCCAAGATCCTTCCATCTATGATGTACTTACATACCACGTTTCAATTTCAGACCTGTTGTAGTTGCATAGATATTGCTTCATGAACAAAAGTGTTATCTGGTCATCACCATCAGCCATGATCATGATCTCATGATCAGCCATTTACCACTGCACAGCCTCATCTAAGGCCAGGAATTCTATAAACAAAATGTCATATAAATAAAATGCACATACCCCAAGCCTCGTATATTCGTTCGTTGTCTCCATCTGTTGACAACGGAGTGACAGCTTGGATCCAGCGCGTTCTTTCACTTCTGCTCACAGCAAACACACAAGTCTTCGGTTCTGTCACAAAATTATTAGTCTTTAAGTGCTAACAGTATGTAACTAAATATATAATTAAGTAAATTAGTAAATTCATCAAATTACAATCTTTATTAATCTATATACATGTATTGAGTATTAAGTAAACTAAGTAAACAAGTAAGTAGAAAGGTAAAATGTCAATTTATATCACACGTCAACATCAGAACAGTTCCACCCCAATATCTTCTGCATGCATGTTAGCAGTACAATATCTCTAACAAAGCTCAGAAACTTCCATTGAACATCGCCAATACTGCCATGTTGTGTCTGTTCTACAGCAATTGCAATAAACAACATTTTAAGACAAATTTTGTAGCTTTGCTGCAGACATATTGAATTGGGAAGTTGTATGGGGTCAGTGATGGTATTGTTTGCTAGGGCTAGCTGAGTCTATATAGGAACTGCTTTGCTCAGTGTAACAGTGATTGCAACTGCTAACTGAAAAAGCCAATCCCCAAAACTGCCAAATGACAGAGACGTTTATACAAGTGGCACAAAATCTTTATATAAATAAACCAATCAAACAGCTTTTAGAAACAACTAGCCGAAATTATTGCAGTAAACGATCGTCATGTTAAACACTGTGTTCCAGCATTCGACATGACCTTCACTGCAACAATCAAGGCTAATCATTTCCGAAACTGTCCGATTGCTCAATCTGCATAAATCATGTCAGTTTCACCTTTTTTCGCCACTTGATGGCCTATATTGCATTTTCCGGCAACAGGAAAAAAAACTGCTGCCATACAATCTGATACGCACATGGAGTCGGTAGCGAGTACAAACTGAACGTGTTTCTCAAGCAGCACCAAGTGGAACAGACTCTTGCAGCTTGTTGCACTGTTCAGCAGTTTAGCAGCCATTTCTTCCGCTACTGGCTCAGCACAGATGAGAGTTCTCGGGCAATGTTCTATGACTTCGTACGTGTGATCCCGAAAACTGAACAAACCATACACGTTGCCTTGAAAATGCATTTTTTATTTGCCGACTAGGTATATCTAAAGTAGTTTCAAAAGCGTCATGGAGGTGTTTTGCCGACAACATGTGCTGAAACTTAATTATCGTCTCCTGAACTTACAGAAAAATATAACTACATTAACGTCAGCCGGGCGCTGACCTATGGTGTGGCCATCCACGTAAAACAGCACAACACTGACCCTTATGCTGACCCTGACCTGTCAAAGTAAAAATCGGCACATCATTTACATTTGCCCTGGGGAACAGTCTCAGCAATTTGGTCTTTCTCCATTTTTCAATCTTCAAGTTAGAAGTACATAGTCATGCAAACAGAGCGACAGGAAAGAGACCGATACTATGGACAATTAGCAAAGCTGCACAACAAAATAAACACACACACATCAAAAATGTTTTCTCACAAGGCCAGGCTGGTTAATTGCTGGTCACAATAATTAGACACTGCCAACCACGTCATCCTAGCTGTACCTGGTTTGTAAGAAGCAACATACGAAACTGTGCTACAGTAATGAGAACACATTCTCAGCTAGAAATTTTCCGGCATTCTTTTCAACACAAAACGTGTGTGCGTTATAAAATTAACAACGGCAAGCTATGTATGTATGTAACAATGAGACTAAAAGATAACACACGTCAAGGCTGATATCTTCATCCCATAAACAAAGCATGAAAACCGTGAGCATATTTCTGTAACAGTAATAAAGTTATGCAGTTACTTCTTCTTCCTGGTGATGATGAGGAGGTCACTGAAAAGAAAGAAGTGCAGCGTTCTCTTGTTCTTCTTGCGTAGTCCTGATGACGGCTTCAGAAGCTGACGGGCTGGGTCAACAGAAGCCAGCAGAAGCTGGGTCAACGGACCTTTCTTTACCAGAGACCGAGACTTGGACACCACAGGCACTTTCTACAGTACATAGCACAGAGCAAAAATGCCACTTCTAACACCAACATACTCTAATACTCTAATATGAATATTCATTCATACCTCATCATCTGCAGCATTATCTGTCAGACTGTTCCATTCTTTATGCTGCCAAATGATTTAACCTCGCACTATGTGTAGTAAGACAAAAATAGACCCAAAGTAGAATGGTACTGATAAAGATCTGAACCTTGGTTGACTTGAAATTGAGAACACGATCGATCTCCGTCATTTGCTCTAAGTTTGACATTTTACGAGCACCTTCGTTACTCTCCTCCACAATCTAACAATCACAAAAAAAGCATTTCATTCCACGCCTTAAGTGTCCAGATCCTTCAATACATCAACCACTGTGCAGTAAAATAACCAGCAAAAGTCACAGTAGTGCAGTTTGATTCTAGGAAAAGGGTTTGACAAGCTGTTCACATCAAATAACCTATAAATCTAACATCATCGTCATGGTCGTTGTCAAATGCAGATGCCAAAAGATAGACAAGTCTAAAATAAATCAACAAAAATAATTAAAAAAGCAATACTTCTCATTATGAAATATTATAAAAGTAAACAGCATAAGACACTAAAAATAGCGGAAACAGTATTTGTGTTTAACAAACGTGTGTTCTCACACAACGTGCGTGATAAAATCACGAATAACATGCAAGTACAACAAGGATGTAAGGCGAGCAAATGTATTTTGATTTAGGTCACCCTATGACAATATCTCAGCCACAGTCCAGGGGCGTCTACGTCTATTAAGGATTACGCTCAAAGCGTATAACCTTTCTCAAGGGGGCAACTTTTAGGGCTTCAGAGGGGCAGTCATCATTCCACCAGAACTTGACCAGAAGAGTTTTGTTATGCTAAAAATGCAACGAATTCATTTTCGGCTGGGGCTCCAACCCGGACCTCACTGGGGATCTTACAATGCTCCCCAGATTTCTCAACAGACTCAGGAATGAAATACCTTGATTACCACTTCAATCGACGCTTCAGCCTCACCCCTAGAAAATTTTCTACTGGCACCCACGAGTAAGGACGCCATCATTCATCATTAGGAGCAATGCAGCACTTTCTGACTGCACTTGACATGGGAATAGTTCGAGCTGACGTTGGGGGGCTTAGCATTGGAGACGGTTGGCAGGGGGCTTGTGTAGTGTGTCTATTGGGGGACAGACGCCCCTGCCACAGTCCAATGGGTTAAAGAGCACTTTTCATAGCAAACACATCTCACAGCCACAGAGCGTCACCTGCCATAGGAAATCACACAATATTACCTGACACATGTACGTTAATGTGACTTAATTCACCCCGTAAGAATACCTCAGCCACAGTTTAATTGGTCAAAGGGCACTCTTCATAGAATACACATCTTAGACTTATAAAGCATCAGCTGCCATATAAAAAATAAAATCACATGGAATTACCTGCAACCTGACACAGGTAAATGTGTCCTGCCTTAATCCCAGCTAAGCAGAGCAGCACTCGATTTACCTACATGGAGGGATGAAAGGCTGAGTTAAGCTAAGTAGCTGGTTATACACTGATGCAGTTGCTGCATATAGTCACCCATCCAAATAGTAACTAGTAGGCGCTCGTGAGAGTGCATATCTCCACCAACTGAAGTGATGTAAACACAAGGAAAGGGGAGGCAAAATGAAGAGCCGCTTCGCTGCAGGGGAGGGAGGTTAATGTAATAGCCGGCGTTGCTGCTTGCACAGTTGGTGCAATGACGTCACTGCTATTATTAGTCATCGTGTACACAAACACAACACTGAATGACAGACACAACAACGAACAGAATGACCAATCTCATAATCTCCTCCAATGTTCACTATGTTCACACTTGGCAGAGATAATAATCAACAAATAACGTGTGAGAAACCTTTTGCACAATGCTGACACACTGCGAGATTCCCTGTGGACACGTCTCTACAGTGGTTGACTTTTTGAGTCTCTGGCAGACTGCACCGACAAGCATAGGCATACGAGTGATACGCTGCATTGGCAGAGTGAGAAATGACGACAAAGGTAACAGCTGACACTCTGTAGCTGACTCCAGACGACTCACTGTGAACTTGAATGCTTCGTTCTCCTGCCTGCATTCATTATGAAAGCCACTGAATAAGTTTAGAAACTCCACATATTAAACTAAATAACATCAAAATATATACAGCAGTATAACGTACATTTCTCCCATACTTGCATGAGCTTAAGCTCAAAGAAAATGCGATGTCCTTGTAATTTATTATTATTATTATTACAATAAATATTATTAAATTGTGACAAACCTAATGTACTCCTCGTGCATTATTTTCTTTTGTATTCTTCTAAGTGCTTTTTTGTTCCTTTCAGCTTGTATTAGAGACCCGGCGTCAACTTGAGACCGGATTAATATTATACTAATAGTGACTGGCGTTAAAGTTGTTATTTGAAATTGTCTCCCAGTCTATCAGGCACTGCTATGGAGATATGGTGCCTCAAAGTTAATGGGGTCATGACATTGACCATGGTCATCACGTCATCGGTCATGTGACCATTCGACTCGCGGTGGTCGACTTCCTATGGGAGATCTATAGTGACCATGCATTTATCTAGCACCGTTATGGAGATATGGCCGTTTGAAGATCTTCCAGGAAGGTTCTTCCAGGAACAGAGGTCGGTCGTCGATAGTCGGTCCTCAATATTACACTGATCTCATATACTCCTCTTCACTACGTTAGGAACGTAGCATGCGAGGACATATGCCACACAAATACGAGTTGAAAATGGTGAGAATATAGGATAGATTAGGTGTCAAAACAACAATTAATTTAATACATTGTGACTGATGATAAAATAAAAATCATCTTAGTACAACTTTGCTCCATTAGCTACATGCCTAATGTATTTGCAGTTTCACCTTTCTATGAGGTATCAATAATTTTTTGTGGTGTACTAAGTCTGCATGACTATTGCTCAAAAAGTCATTAATTCTCACGAAAATCAGCCTTCAACATAATGAAGCAACAGAAAACAAAAGGTAATTACAGTTCACGACAAAAGTCGGCTATTTTTAACAAAACTGATGATTCAGCAACTGGTAGATCAGAAAGATAACTGACATAAGTTGGCTCAGCTTGCGGTTCTGGTAGGTAGCATTGGTGCAGTAGATGACGTAGACCCGAAAGTGAGCTTGGGCGACATCTGCTATTGTCTGACAGAGCAACATAGGGTCCAACATGCAGTTGTCACGCCACAAGCCTTCCAATGCCACCATCATCCTATAACACAAATCATCATACACTCGTACGCACGAAATAGATAATATCTTACAATTTTTGACACACTACAGCTAGGCTGTACGGAATCTTTGGCACGATGTGTCATCTATCCGTCTGTCTGTCTGTCTGCAATGGATGTATTGTGGCTAAACGGTAGGTCGTATCAAAAAACTTTTTACACAAATAATTAGACATGTGTGTTTAACTTGGGCAAACAAAATTTCAGCCATCTAATGCAAGGGGAACACTTTCAAATTTGAGGTTGAATGGATGGAAGGTAGACAAAACGCGTTTTTCAACGGAAAACTGGCCATATCTCAGAAATGGCGAGAGATATGGCGAAGGTTACTATTGATCACTAATAGGAAGTGGCATACGCCCCATCACATAAGATGGAAATCAATGACCTTAAATGCCCTTGAAGATCAATACCGCAACAGGAACTGTATAGGCTGTAGTACATCTTCCCTAGCAACAGCTGGGTTTTCTTGTTTCTATCCTCGCTGCGATTCTAAAGCATGAAATGGTAACTCACTGACCATCTAAAGCACCCTTGTAGCAGATACTGACATCTAAGATGCTCCAAAACTGACACATTATATTACATTAAATTATACTACACCTAAGGTGCTGGAAAACTGATATATTTACACCAAAATAAATTTAAAGCTTTTGTTTAAAAGACCCTATCCCTGGACACCAAACTTAGTAAATGCATCATTTTTATTCATTCTCACACATCTACTTACTTTCAGTGATCAAAATTGCTGACAATCATAATATTGCTTTTTAGGAATGTATCTATGTTTTACTATAATAAAATGTAGACAAAGAAAACTGTAAATGTAAAAAGCTAAATAAACTTGACAATGGCTGTACTGCCACTTATAATCAAATGGATGTGGGTCAAAATTCAATAAACAAAAAAAACTTCAAAAAGTAACTTAAGAAACAAATTCAAATATAACTGTACATTATCAAAGCACAGGCATTATGTTCATATTTAAATCGCTAGTGACTAACTTGGCACTGGCATCGCGCACTGCACGCGCGTTTGAAAACAGGATCTTAAAATCATTGCGAGAGAGAATTGACTCCATGTCGCGGTCAAAAGTCACGCGGAGGTTTGACATGAAATGATCGACGAGGATGTTCATACTCTTGAGATACGACACTTCTGAGCTGATGATCTCAAACTGAGCCTGATCAACAACACTCCACACTTGAAGTCCAAGTCGCATTGGTTTACATAACTGTCATAATGTGCTAATTGGCTTTATCAAATGCTAATTTGTCAATATTCATTAATCTTCTGGTTGCCAATACATCTTAATACCTAAAAATCAGGTTTATACTAGTCAATTTTCCTTTTTTACGACTTCGACCATTGGCATCATTGGTGATTGTCATTACTTGTACTATAAATCAATATTATTCTGAGTGAAACTGATGAATTTGCTATGTTTTCAATGCGAATGTCAGTGTGTCAACAAAACGTCCTGAAATGACGTCATTAGTTACTGTGGCATGTTCGAGTGCGTTCGGCTGGCACAACATATTTTGGAACTGTGACGTCACCTGGGGACGGTTGCTAATTAGCTTTATTGCATTGAGGTCAAATGCAGCCTAATTTACAGCCAAATAGTCTCCAAAAAAATTTTCATCGATAGTTAGCCCACTAAAAACATTCCAGCACATCGTTAATTTTACAAATCGCACACCTCTAACAGTGAACAGATAAACAATGATGTAATTTCTGATGTCACCTACGCATCATTACTTGTTCTATAAATCAACATTATTCTGAGTGAAACTGACGAATTTGCTATGTTTTCAATGCGAATGTCAGTGTGTCAACAAAACGTCCTGAAAGTGACGTCATTAGTTACTGTGGCACATTCGGGTGCGTTCGGCTGGCACAACATATTTCTCTAAACATTACTTGAAAGTGATGTTTTCATTTCATTGGATCAGTGTATTATTAATTAGTGTTACATTCTACACATATTTAGCCAATGTCGTTTTTCGTGTGACCTGGCTTTTAAACCAAAATATAAGCAACCTTTCTGTTCCACAACTACTGGAATTTCCAACCTCTATGATGATAATGATGACGACAGTCTTTATTAAAGTAATCAACAGACAACAGTACTGTTAAACACAATGCACAACAATTGACAAGCTAAAAAACAACTAAAAACAGTCTTTGTACAATACACGGTACATAAAATTGCACTCATCAATATTATTTATTTTGGAGGTAAGTTCGTAGTTATGCAGTCGTGGACGTGTGCAATATAGTGTACTGTGCTTGGGTGGTAAGAGTGGTCGAAGAGGATGAGTTGGTATGTACTTGATAAAGCGGAACACTGTTGTTCATCGGCCTGCTCACAGAGTGCAGCAACAGTGGGCAAAGAATCATCGGTATAATAGCCTGATTTGCTAGCTCGTCTCAAGAAAGCCTCTAATCTATTCTTCTCGCTAGCATTAGCAAAGCCCCACCAAGTGGCGGAGGCATAGAGCAACTTAGCAAGAGCGGAAGATTAACTGCAGACAGGCCTGAGGCATACTATGAGCGCGTAGCCAGCCATAATGGTATCAATCTGTTCAGTCATGAAAAAGTTATGAGATAACCAACAAATAACCAAAAGCCCTCAGCAGTAACGTACGGAACGATGATTTTACCTCCACCAAAAAAACTATGTGACAGGATCTGTCTGCTTGCTTACTGGTTGTATTACTTCAATTGATATAAAGAAATTTTTTTTCAAGAAAAGCCTCACCATAGATATCTATACACATTTTCAAAACTCAGAATTCAGATCAAGAACAGAAAGTTCAGCATACTCTAAATTATGTTGGCTGTTACCCAAAAAAGCCTCAAAAACACATCTGACATAAGTGGTTTTAGACTATGTGTTCTGAAGTATTTAAAACAAACCTCCTGCAGGCATCGCTCATCAATGGACATGGACTCAATAAGCCCACTCTCTTTCACCTGCAACACAGTGCAATGCACCTGTTTACAGATATGTTAACTTAAAACAGCATACAATGCAGATAATATTCTATTTAGCTCGATCAACATCACTGGTTCAATGTTGAATGTTAAACTACAAAAACAGCATCTGGCACATACAAATGCTGTAGCAATGCCACAAAGTTCTTCCTCTGGTATCTTGCCTAATGCAGATGAACTTCAGGAAAGTAGGCTGGTACAGGGTTCATAGCAAACTTGACAAAATTCAAGGACTTTTCAACAACTTTCAATGACCTAAAATTGCAGTTTTCAAGTACCAAAAGTATCGATAAAAAGACATGTCATACTCGTGCTACATCAAAATTTAGAGTGAAATATACACAGTGGGAAGTTTTGTTAAGTAAGCAAGTGAACTTTAACCAAGTAGTGGTGAAATGCCAAATTTTACAAAAATGCTTTCTTCAAAATTTTAATATGCAAAAATTTCAAAATGCGGAACATTCAAATTCCCAGACTTTTCAAGGACTTTCAAGGGCCTGGAATTTTTTTTTCAAAATTCAAGGACTTCTCAAGGACCCTATGAACCCTGCTGATAACAAAAAACTGATGTGCTAATAGCAGTAAGCCTAATGTACAGTTTTATTCAAGTGTCTGAAACAAAAGAAATTCAGCACTCCATATGATCATTTTAATATGTACTTTGGAAACTTTCAGCAGCTCTTCTTAGAGTACTAGTGAACATAGTGCAATGGTGCATACTATGCAACAAAGAAAATAATACATCACCAGTAACCTCCATTCATCCTAAATTCAAGCAGTGAAGTGCTTATAAGCTCATCGGTTCAAACCTTTGGCATCTCACACCAGAATCGTGTGAATGAAGCACCGGACTGTGTTGCCAATGCCAGTGTTGACAAGCCGTCGGTTACACCTCGTGAGACCAAGGTCGTGCCGTCACGACCCATGCTGCGACTTAGAATGTCGTTCACACACAGCCGTGCATGTTCCACATAATCTGATGAGCTGTTGTATTCCAACTCTGCAAAGTTATGCCCTACAATGCAATACAATAAATGCAATAAACTTGAAAACTACATCAGCGCCAACAGTTTATGTGCCTACCACCCAGCTAAGAGACGACACTTACTTATGTTGTACGCCAACTGAAAGTCAACTTTTACACCGTCCAAATGGGCCTCGGGTAACTTATAAACGCTGATGCAATATAAGCATCATTTTTGGGAGGTTTTTAGAATCTGCTAACATTGATCGTTGACCCTTGACGCAGGTGATGCCATTATAGTTAAAACATCATCTTACTGGGTCACACATATGAAGCCACCTTCAGCTTTGTCTCCTGTGATTTTTTACGCCGTCCCATTACACACACTAGCTAAATTAAAACAATTCTGTAAACTAGCAAAGTAACCACCATATGCGCGGGTTACTTTGTTAGTGAAATGAATGCACGCAAGAGTTTGGGAGGGGTTAAACTCAGTGCATGGTACACAGTCGTAATAATGTGCAGAGGGCACCACTGATCCAATTGCCAGTATGAGCCGGCGCACGTGACAGAGTTTATGAAATTCATGGCAAGCCTAAGACCCAAGGACTCAAACGCCGAGGTCGGGGTCCATCCGCGACCATGCAACAGGGAAGGTGCTAGAGGGGGCTAACAGACAGACAGACAGACTTTCTGCCCATTACAGTAAAATTTTTACGCACGAAAAAGGCTACTGCTTTCAGGGTGTCTTAGCCATTGCAATTTTGTCTGTCTGTCACACGGGTGGATCAGTCAAAAACAGTGCAAGCTAGAATTACCAAATTTTCACTGTCGGCTGCCCAGAAGACTCTAGTTTCAGGAACCATAAAGCTTTTCCATAAATTCAAAGGGGGTCACCCTGAACAAGGGAGCTAAATGAGAGGGGGTGGGCAAAATTTGCGATTTTTGGCCAATAAGTCACTGTATCTCAGTAACGGTGTGAGATAGGGCCTAGGTTACTATTAATCAGTAATAGGAAGTTGTACACTGGCTTTCGCTTGGCGCCAATTCGATGACCTTGAATGACCTTGAACGCCAAAAGGTTTTATTATTTTTTTGGTGATTTCGGGCTGCGACACAAGTCTATATTATTCACAAGGTGGCGCCACGCTACTGTCGTTATGCAATCCAGATAGAGAATTTGGTATTTGTATATAAACTTAGCGTGAACACCCCAATTTTCAGCTAAACTACTGAACCGGAACTGCTATAGGCTTTTGCGCATCTCGTGAGCATTAGCTCAAATTTCTTGTTTTAATAAGAATGTTGTAAGTTATTAATCAATAAACACATCACGAGACTTGATTAGAGTTATATGTTTTTAATGCTTTTAAATCGTCGACACTTCTTCTGTTTGTAAATGATAGTCTTCAAAGTGCATTCTGTTAGAGCTGGTTTTAGTTCTCAGACAAAACGAGACGTTTTTTCACAAATGCTAGCATGTGTTTATATATCTCGTGCTGGCATCATCACGAGCTGTGTGTGTCAACTTTTCATTAAACAAATACGGGATATGATGATGAGTAAAAAAGTGTGTTAGTATATAAATTGACAGAATAAATACAGTGCCTGACCGTGCTCACTGTCCGTCGTAGCATTCTGTGAGATGACGTGTCGTACAATAGCGTTCCTGTGGTAGATCTGATAGAGAGGCTCATTTTCATATAGAGAAGCGTCTTGCATGGGCAATGGCACATCAGCTCCCTGTTACACAAGTTTTTTCAGTTTTCACTGCATACACTATCTGTCCAGAGCAGTGTCTGCATTTACGTTAAGTCTAAAGGGGATGACATTAGATTGACATTATTCAACAACTTTTATGGGCACTTTTTAGTCGTCTAATTAAATGGTACCGGCTTGCTATTCCGATGGTCTACTATTCAGAAGGTCCTCTGTGCAGGTACATGCCAGTGTTAGGGTTGGTGGGAATAGTGGATCTTTAGAATAGCAAACCCAAATCAATAAAATTGGCCGGTAAAATCATTAAACCATGACATACAGCCAATTTTATTGTTCACAATTTTGTATGACACCAAATTCAAGACATAATAACAGCAAATGACAAAAATGATACCTGCATTAACTTTTTTCATTTACGGAACAAAAATATACATATATATTACAATAACCAACAAAATAATAAACAAATATAAAAATTTATCTTCCATCTGTAAACAACCACCATGGCAATGAAAACAAAATCTGTCAAAGTCATATAAAAAGTTGGCGAATTTTATAGTCCAAAATACAATGTTGGACGATTTATTGACAACTTCTGCATGACGCATGACAAATTTTGTCTGCCAATTTTACTCGATGGTTTTATCAGTTCATGAAACTGATAGCATGTCGTCCACTTAAAAGTAACAATAAGTGGCTCTGACAGAGAACCTCACACAGTGGCTCATTAATTGTCATACAAAGTATTATCTTCATTCTATCAGCTGCCTGAATCAATCGATCGCAGTCCATAGCTGTAAAGTGCTCACCTTAAAATGCATACTGAAAGTCAACTTTGTTAACTATAAGCTACAGATCTGGATGTTGAGCTCACTGTCAATCACTCACATTCAGAAAATGTGCACACAATCAACATAGCGTGGGCATCTTTGAAGCACAAAACAGACACACTGGTTATTCCAGCTCTGGGTAATGTTCGTGACAATTTTAGTTTTTGTGTGACTTTTCACTCTTAAGACTAACAATATGCTCCATATAAATTTACATTTTACTTCCTTACTTACTTACATACTTACTAAAAGGCACTCATAAGAGTGCATATGTCCACCAACTGAAGTGATTTAAACACAAGGAAAGGGGAGGAAAAAGGAAGAGCCACTTCGCTGCAGAGTAGGGAGGTAAGTGTAATGACCTCATTGCTATTATCAGTCATCATGTACACAGAACGAACGAATGTTCCAATGTTCACTACGTTCACTTGGTGGAGATAATAAAAGACCATAAAGAACGAACAAATGGTCAGATGGACGGACACAAACTGTAATGTGGCCCACTATAACAAACGCATAACATACAACGTGGGTTGGTGGCGTGGCGTTTCATTCAATCAATGAAGTTACTCTATGCGGGGCCGGGTTAGTACTGGGATGGGTGACTGACAGTGGGCAGGCAAATCATCTCGGTATGTAACCAGCTGCCTAGGTCAACTCAGCCTTCCATCCCTACGGGATAGGTAAATCGAGTACCGGCCTATCTGGCTGGGGTTAAGGCAAGGGCGCATTCACCTGTGTTGGGTGGCAGGTAACACTGTGGGATCCCATACAGCAGGTGATGCTCCATAGCTCTGAAATGGCTTCCATTAAGAGCTATAGCACCACTTTCAACCTTTTAAACCTTTAACAGCAAGCCAGGGTGAATGTGATAACTGGAAAAAGAATGGAAAATTAAACGAACCCCCAACAAATGTGACACTAAATCTTACATGCTGAGGTGAGAAGCAGTCCTCATCACAGCCAGTGATTTGCATACTGGGATATCGGAAAATGTCAGGTTGCGAAAAAGTATCATCTTCGTGATAGACAGGTGATTGAGGCACAATGGACAATGCCCTACAACGCAACAACATCATGATACAATGCAATGCAAGAAAAACCCTGCTAACGCAAAAGTAAACGTGCAGCAGCGGTGCATGTTTGAAAGCCCAGTAAAACAAATAGTACAGTCAATTTAGGGTTCAACCCGGAAAAAAAATACCACAAAGCTGAAAATTTGCCTGCAACATCAGTACACCGTCTGAAACAAAATGTCAAAAGTCTGCTTAAATCCACCTTGGGCAAAAAAGTTATGACCATTTTAAAAACGGAACATTTTAGAAAAATTAAGAAGAAAATCATTTCATTGAAACATAAGCACGTGACATATCAAATTAAAGTTTTTGATGTGACTAATACCACAAAAACACTAAAATTAAATTAAAAGGAGGTCATTTCACAGAAATATGGTTATCTATTCTTTGTCAAGTTAACTAAACCAGTCATCGTAAGTGTAGCCAAAAATTTGTCTAAGAGGGTGGGGCACTCCTGAGGCCACTCCCTTTCTTCCTCATTGTCTCTTCCCTCAATTGTCATGTCTCTCTTTTTTTCCTTCCCACTCTTCCCTAATATCTAGTTTGGTGGTATGGTGAGGGCTGTAAGCTCCCTAACGGGATGGCAAAGAGATCCAATGCAAACATATTTTCCATATTTTGGGCTTTCAAAACTTGTCGTATGGTTGTCCATGTGTAATGCAAGTGATTTGTAAGTGTATTTCACAGGAAAAGAAAGATATGCTTTTTAAAAATCTGACTTGATTCGCATTTTGGTGCTCTGGCAGTATTGGATTTTTTTCGGGTGCTATTACCCCACGGCGGTATGCTCAGTCGGTAGAGTGTTGAACCTTGGATCGAAAGGTCCTGGGCTCAAATCCCGTCAGGGTCAACTCAACCCTTCATTAACCAAGACTCCATGAGTCACTTTTTGCCGACCGTACTATTAACGGTCGTGCTTATGGCACAAGGTGTCTTTCGTCTGTGTCCGTGACAAAATGTATTGTGCTAAACAATAAGTCGTAGGGGTCGGCGCTGGTACTGTTGGATAGGGCGACGGCGATTTCCTATGGGTTGTCAAAAGTAACTATGTCTCCATATGCAGCGGTTTGGCTGCAATTTTTAATCAAACTTTTCAACGACGAAATATAAGTCACTGTATTCTAGAAACGATGATAGATAAGGCCTAGACTGCTACTGAGCACTAACAGAAAGTCACCAAAGGGATAAAATCTTTCAAGTGATCTTGAAGTAGACCGAACATTACACACAATTGTGGCTAAATGGTACATCGTAGAAGGTCGATGATGGCACCGTTAGATGGAATGAAGACTACTTGCTATAGGCTATAAAGCATGTGTCCATTTGCATCAACCGCAATTTTGCATAGAAAGATTGCTGCCTGCAGTTGTGCATTGTAGTAAAGGGCTTCAGCTGCCGGCGAACTGTATTAATGTATTTAACGCGCTATACAGATTTACCAACTGTATGTCCTGCTGTCAAACTTAATTGCACAAATACTGTACAAAGCATAGTGTATATCTTTTCCTTAAAGGTAAGAAAATAAAACTTGAACATGCTATCATATTGCTACCAGACATCGAAACACAAGCTTTTAACATTGGAAGAGAGTCAATGCTGAACGTGAGTACTGAGTAAGCTTATAGTGGGGTCTGCAACAGCAGCGGGTTGCAGAGGCAGAGCTGCTTTGCCCTCTGAGGCTGTAACATAACACCAAAGGACAGCCAAAGAGGTGCAAAATTTTGCACATAGAGTAGTGAACAAAAAATGTTTACTAAAATTAATAACTGCACTATTTCCTAGCCACTGAGTAAATGTTTTTTTTCTGTCAAAAAAGGGCATATCACTTTGCAACAGAAACCAAAAAAATATTTTCATACCATAGAACTCCCTAAGAAACATGTTCGAAAAGCAGGCCAGTAACTGTGTTTGACTCCAGTTCACACTAGGGGCTTATCAATAACTTTCACAACATTTAGGTGACCTTATAGTAATGTATTCAAACTGCCATAATTGTAAATACCAAATATGGATTTTAGCATGCATTTGATAGTTTGTTTCAGACCTTCTACAGTAGTGATGTTTCAGGCAAATTTTCACCTTTGTACTATTTAGTCTAAGTTTTTGCTTATTTCGGGTTAATTCGACTGCATTATATAACAAAAAACGCTTATATAATAGTCGTTTCATCATTTACATGATCATATTTCAACAACGTAAGCTTCTTGTAATTTAATTTTATTGCCATTGTACTTGTCTTTTCAAAAGCTTTAATTTGATATGTCATATGCCTATGTTTCCATGTAATAATTTTTTTCACATTTTTCCAAAAATTGTTGTTCTTTACATAGCCATAACTTTTTTGCCCAAGGCGGACTTCAACAGACTTTTGATATTTTGTTTTTGACACTATACAGATGTTTTTGGCAAATTTTCATCTTTGTGGTATTTTTTGGGTTCATGCTTTTTTTCGGGTTATTTTGACTGGACTAAAAATCTGTCGCCAGAAAGTGCCAGACGACTGGCGGCTATACATCTGTAGCGTTTTACTTGTACTCACTAAAAAACGCTACCTGTCTCACTCTGCCAACGCCGTATCGGCTAAAAATTGCAAATTTTTCCTATCCCCTGTCATTTAGCGCCCTCATTCGGGGTGACTCCTTTCTAATTTATTGAAAAAGCTTTACGGCTCCTAAAACTAGAGTCTTCCAGGCAGCCGATGGTGAAGATTTGGTGATTCTAGGTTGCACTGTTTTTGGCTGATCCACCCATGTAACAGACATACGGACAGATGGACAGACAGACAAACAAAACTGCAGTAGCTGCTGTTGCACACAATGTGTTCTTATCTTCCAACAGATGTCAAAATCAATCCGGCCAATATCTAATCAGTCACATTTGACCTTCTGCCAACATATCTCTAAACCTCAGAACCTGGCTCAAAATTCACATAATTTTTTTCATCTAAATATATATGATAAAGATATGGATACGATTATGGTGTATCTATTTTACATAAAGTCAAAAACTGCAATAGACTTTCACCTTGGTTCAATGACTTCTGCATATTCTGGTGACGAATCTGATTGTTCAATGCATCCCTCACTGTAGCATGAACTCAAACGAGAATTCTCTGCTGCTGACACAACATCATCAACCATCAGTTACCAAGTAGACTAATGCCCAACATTGACACTCTTATTAACAAAAACAAGAAATTTGAGCTAATGCTCAAGAGACGCGCAAAAGCCTATAGCAGTTCCGGTTCAGTAGTTTAGCTGAAAATTGGGGTGTTCACGCTAAGTTTATATACAAATACCAAATTCTCTATCTGGATCGCATAACGATAGTTCCGTGGCGCCACCTTGTCCATGATATAGATTTGTGTCACAGCCTGAAATCGCCAAAAAATCCACAAAACCCCCTATTTTGGCGTTCAAGGTCATTCAAGATCATTAAATTTGGCGCCAATCGACAGCCAGTGTATGACTTCCTATTAGTGATTAATAGTAACCTAGGCCCTATCTCACACTGTTACTGAGATATAGCGACTTATTGGCCAAAAATCGCAAATTTTGCCCACCCCCACTCATTTAGCACCCTCGTTCAGGGTGACCCCCTTCGAATTTATGGAAAAGCTTTATGGTTCCTGAAACAGGAGTCTTCCAGACAGCCGACAGTGAAAATTTGGTGATCCTATCTTGCATCGTTTTTGACTGATCCACCCGTGTGACAGACGGACGGAAAGACAGACAGACGGACAGAATTGTTATGGCTAAGATGCGCTGAAAGCAGTAGCTGCTTTCGCGTGTAAAAATGATAAACAAGTATAGACTGAAAACCATTTCATCTCTGGTGACAAGTTATATGTGAAACACACCATAAATTATGCTAACATAGATCACGAAAGAAAAAACAAAACAAATACAGAGTTTCTCACCAGCAGTGGAAACATAAAGACTTGTCCGAGGTGCAGCCAAACGACTGAAACCTCTGCATAGTACACCATCACACATTAGTTAATGCAGCGTACACCAAATAACGACAGCATCATTAGATGCAGCTATGCGAGCCTATGCTGTACAACTGGAAATGCTCACCAATTACAGCTTGTATCATCACAATTCTTATACATATCACAACATCAGTATGCCTCAGCTCCATCAAAGACTTACAGCAATTTTTCAACGAAACTTGGGTTACCCAATTGCCCCTTATATTTCCTCCGCTGCTGGAACACATCCTTCTTTCTTCTCTTAGTTCAGCGAACTAGAGCTATTGTCAAGTTATAATAAATTCATCAAGTTACAACCTTTTATTATCGTTTTTGTTGACGTTTCAGTAACTGCTGCTGCCTTTGTCAGAACAACTGTCCACCAGGTGTAGCTGCGGTGGACAGTAAGTAGTCATAGATGTGTGGAAGTTGGTAGGACCCCTCGTCTCGGTTCACCGACTTGTCTTGCTCTTTTCTAATGTGTGATCGCTTCCCTGATCCACCGGTCCATTCTGTTGCTTTCTCTGTCGATCACCTTGGCATGGTCCCAGTCTATGACGTGGTTGAGAAAGATGGCATGGTCTGTGACTGCTGACTTGTTTTGCTCTGTTGCTGTACATTTGCTGGTGCTTCATGTGTAAGCCTTTACATCACGTTGTGTGACTTCCTGTCGGTGTTCTTGAAGACGTATGCCGCAACATAATAGACCGGTGGATCAGGGAAGCGATACACATTAGAAAAGAACAAGACAAGTCGATGAACCGAGACGAGGGGTCCTACCAACTTCCACACATATACCACTACTTATGGTACTGTCTGCTGCAGCTACACCTGGCGGAGTCATTCCGACGAAGGCAGCAGTGGTTGCCAAAATGTCAACAAAAACAACAATAAAATGTAGAAATTTGATGAATTTATTATAACTTATTAAGCTAAGTTTCAACCTATGAGTCTGTTGAAAAAAAAACAGAGCCCTTGTCATACCTGAAGTAACAAGCATGTCCTGCTAAATAGTATCTTATTCTGTACAGGTGCAAGAGTGTGAAGACAGATAGACCATGCTATAGCAAACTCTGTACCGGTAGCAACATCACTGACACTTCCAGTGATGTTGGCTATCATAATAGTAGTGAATAAATGACCCAAGTAATTGATCAAACAGACCTGGCGATTGGTGCAGAGAATATAGCAGGACTTGAAGCTCTCCTGGCTGTTGAGCCAGCATCAGTGATCGCCTCAGCGACAGACTGTGAAGATGGTACAGGCGGTGGTGGACGGTAACGTTTAGCCCTTGAAAGGATGCCAACTGCAGACCAACGTGTATTGGCCCCTGTAGTACTTAATCGTTTTGGGAGCCGCGGCAATGGTGGTGGCGATGGCTGCGTAATCAACGTAGACACGGTAGGTGCATCGCTTTGTGCCGCAGGCACGCAATTACCGATAGATTCACTGGTATCTACGCCTGCGCATTTATCGCTGCTGTTACCACTGCAGAACGAACGTTCATCGTTAATCAACACTGTGGAATAGTTAGGGTTGTCGTCATCATCATTGATGTCAAACCGTCTAAGTCTGTTCTTCAAGTCTTGCACCAGTCTAACTGTTCCTTCCACTGACGGATGCACCGCTTTTCCACATCTCTCCGGAGGCTGTTACAAAATACAAGTTAACTACACCAATAATTATGCCGTTGTTGTTCAGTTACTGCATATCTGAATATACTGCTTTAAACTGATTTATCACTATTCCCATAACTATGGATTATATCGTGGGAAAAAAATCCATATCGATTATTGGATGATATCGCATATCATGAGGGCAGAAACCTGAGTGCCAATGGTAAGGCAAGTGAGAGCGAGGGAGGTTGGAGGAAGGGGGAATGAGCACGACAACGACAGAGGGCATGTTGGGAAGGGAACAGGCAGTGGCAGTGCAGCAGCTGTAGCAGCGCCAGCAGCAAAAAAAGAGGCACTGGGCTCTGCTTCTGACAGTTTGTTGACGAAAGTGATTAAAATGACCTAACCGTCCCCATCCCCTCTCTCCTCACTCAGTCGTCATGCAATCAGTTGCAGATTCTGAGCTGGGCATCCAAATGTTACCTACTCACAAATGCCTGCGTCTGTGTGCTTTTGGGGTCCATTAGAATAACTCAGGTGGCATGTGCTGGTGACGTCTGCGTGACGTCGTAGGCGCGGTCTGTCCCACGATATCATAGGGACGCGTGGCTGACGATCGATATCTTGATATCGGCTTATCGATATAATATAATTTGTAATTTGTTTTATCTTTGCTAAATTCAAATATCGTAGCTCATGTTTTACAAAGGGTTATGAAAATATGGAGATAAGATATCTCATGGGTCGTAGAGTTCTTCCATTGACTCTGATATGCCATTTGTTCATTTGTTCTTGACCAAAATTTTCTCTTGTCTATCAGCGAAAAAAATTTGAAAATCAATCACAGTGTTTCAAAGATATCATAAACAAGGCAAGGGTTTATTATTTTCTGGGACAAGAGACATAGTAAGTAAGCAAGCAAGTAAGTAAGTAACTAAAACGTGCTTTATATATAGCACATATCGTTAATATATCGTTAGTATCATTTATACCATATATAAACAGCACCAAAAATCAATATGCATGAGAAAACAGACACAATGTTAGAATTCAAACACGCAACAAAATGCCAAAAGTTTATGCACTGACTGACCTTTCTGATTACGGGGATTGGTCTTCTGCTAAAACTTGGAGTACTCCTTCGTCGTAACTTTGCACCAGACGGCTTTCTACTAACAGCTACGGGTCGACGTTCAGCAGGCTGTGGTCTAACATAAATCAGCACAAAACAGTCAGAAACATACAACTTACCCAGCCCCATTACAAGTGCATAGTAAAAAGCATGACTATCACTCAAATTAATTTCTGAAGCATTAAAACAATTCTAGCCTTTATAAGTCCTTTATAGTGTGCAGTGTCAACCAGGCATATGTGACTGTTATGAAATGACCAGTGAGCACTGCGAATATTCCAGCAAAATATCAGCTTCATCTGATCTAATAAAATGCCAGCAAAAATAATTTTTAAAAATAATAAACTATCACTATAATAGAAGTTTCATAAAAGACTAACAATGGCAATAGTAGTCAACAAAATAAAGCATGTAAACTTATCATCAATGTAACAGATGTAACAGACTTTAACCAACCATAATAAATAACAACAATAATAATACAATTTCTACAGCGTCCTGATGTACTAAAATACAAAAGCATCGAGTTATATGAATTACATAAACTACCGGATAATTAAAATCACAGAAATCTCACTTTGTTCTCTGCTTGTTCCAAGGCTCAGCAACATCAACATCTTCCCATAGGTCGTCAGAGGTATCTAACCCGAAAAATTTACATCAAAACAACATAAACACCACCTTCCAATCGACAGCCATTTCAAACATACAGCAAAGCTGCCCCACTGCCCTCACCACATACCTTATCTATCTGATTCTCAAGTTATTCCCAATATGTGCATCCTCATGTTGGTGATGTAGCATATAGTGGTTAGAATGTCGATCTTGGCCGGCAAATTTTCGTTATCCTGTGCTAGACTGATGGATGGCCGTTTGACCACTTTGTAGGTACGGCGTCCGCTATCAGTCAACCAACAAGGCCAACTCAGCCTGCCATCCCTCCAGGGTTGGTTAAATGAGTAGTAACTCATCTATATGGGTTACAGAAGGTGGTGACCTTAGTACAGCTGACTGGGGCTGCCTAGTCGGCCGCTGCGCTAGCCTGTGTCTGCAGGCTGCATGCGGTGGCCGTGCGGCCAACGACTCTGGTTAGTGACAAAAAGCGCATTAGAGGCGTGTACGCGAGATGCGCTATGCAAATTGACACCTTTATCTTTTTTACCTTTACCTCATGGGGAGGCTTTTATAGCAATATCCCCTTAACAATATCAATTCATGTATTGAAACTGTTAGCCTCAGCTGCAAAAAGACTATCCGTAACTGTCCCTCACTCTGGCTACACTGCTTACACTGGTGGATCCAGGACGATGGGGGGAAGGGAGGAGGCAATACAGCCATGCCTTCCACCTTCTCCCAGAATCCAGTCATATGCAGTAGCTAATACAGCTGCATTCCTCTGTGAGCCGTTGCACAAGGAAACATAGAATATGTAGAAAGCACAAACAGTCATTTTCTAATATAACAATGTTAACAGTAACTGATCACATGGCATATAAAACCAGTATTACAAAATCATGGCTATTTCTCTACAATGAAATACTGATGCCAAAAATGAAAAGATTAGCAAGCAACTGACATGGAACAAAGTCAGATACTTACCAGATCTGAAAGAACTAGCAGCACTGGTATTCGCAGAACTTGTCTCTATGGGCAGATGTCCACACGCTGCCATCTTCAGATTAGCATTACTTCTTATCGGTGTACTTTGACGGTCAGCATTTGATGGCACAAAGCTGGCAGGTTGTACACGTGATGTAAATTTCAAAACAACTGATGAAGAAATACTTTCAGCATCCGAAGCATTGTGTGTGTGGCTTTCATCATTCGTATCATAAGCTGAATTTGTCGCATTTTCAAGAGCAGAGTCATCAGCTCTGTTGCACAGAGTTCCTTCCCAGCCGTGGTCAGTTCCCGGCTGACCACGCAGACTGAATGATATATGTATGTTGTCTAACCTCTGTGTGTGTAACAAAGTTCCCCCTGACCCACTTTCACTAATCTGTTCCTCCAGCTTTATGGCAACATTTCTAACATAACTGCCAGTGACCCTTGGACCAATAGTGTCCTTCAACAGTGTGCAATCTTCACTTGTTGCTCGAGACATTCCTCTGTCAATCACACTGCAGTACTGTCAGTCAGTTGCCTTTACAGGTCAACTATTCATTGCACAAGTAACATGGTAAATTGCTAAATTCAATATCTCGCCACATCATACACATTCAACAAAATGGATGATAAAACTAAATAAAACAGCCACCATCCCCGACTGCAGGTCTCTTATGCATAAGTACCCCAAGTGATATAGGGTTAAAGTATGAGGGTTAGTGTTGAAGTGTTCGCACTAACACTTATACTCTAACCCTAACTGTAAGCATAGGACTAAATCTACAGGAAGGTGATGGTTGTCTTCTTCAGTTTTACCAAACGTTAATTCTATTTTCAGTTCGGCAAACTGATAGAAACAAGGCAAAATTTGCTACTCTCAGTTCGGGAAAAACGGATAACGCCCAAAAATTACAAAAGGTGATATTATTCAGCAGCACATTGACATGCAGTCAGCGTGATGTGGGCAATATCACCTTTTGTAATTTTTGCTCTTTTCGATGTGCAAGTCCTTAAATATTGCCGTTAACAAGTGTATAAACTAATGTTTTGTACATTTATTCTAGGTAATTGTTTAAAATAGCTACGCCACCTTAAACGACTGTGTACGTATATGATATTGATGTGTATCGGTAGAATGACTTTCGTTATGCATGTTTTTAAGGTAATATCTTGGCGAATACTGTTAGTTACCTTTTGATGACCGATTATAAAATTTAATGTAAACACACCAGTTTGTTTATTTTTTTTGATATTATGTCATGTTTAAGTAATGAGAAGTACCGAAATTGGTGGGAAAAATGGCTATCATATGGGTCTTTTTTATTATAAAAATTCTGTTTCTATGCCGGAAGTGGGTGTGGCGGGCGGCAATCTCCAGTGTCACGTCGGCCCAGAATATGACCTCTGCGGCCTGTTTAGCGTGCTCAGGCAATTACGTGCGCTTCGTTGGCAGTCAGTCGGGCTGTCTAGACGAAGCGCTTTTGTCTGTTATAGTGTGCGTTATAGCGTCGAATGCGAATATCGGCAACTGTGGAGCATTTAGGTGGATACTGCTGCATTTCTATAATTTGTCTAATAGTGCGGCGTGCGTTACGATGTCATTCTGGCCGACTGCTGATGTGAATAATGCGGTGCACTTTGTCATCTGGCTGCATAAGGTAGGCCTACAATTGTTTCGGTTAAAGTTTGTTGTTTTTTCTTTTAATGTTGCTTCAGAAGTGACTGAAATAGGTAGAATTAGTGTTGTTATGCATGTTTCAGACTAATTTAATTATGGGAAACTGCAAATAATTGACAACTGAGACACAGCATGTATGTGTCCTGCGGTTTTCTTGCACATCCTGAAATATTAGTATCGCCACATAACCGCTATAATGTGACAATATAATGCTCTAAAATTAAAGAAAACCTATAGTTTTACAGTTTTCAGCACTTTTTGGGGGTTATTCAGTGTACTGCGGTTTTCAGTCATACCCGTCTACACACAGGTGACTAACAGACAGCGATAAATACTTTTACACACGACACTACAATATCTAATGTCAAGTTATATCAATTCTAAAGTCTCTGAACTTGCCAATATTCAACTTAAGCGAAACAAAATAGTGAAATATAATATATTTTACAATATTTAGCTTTAGCTTAGAATAACTTCCGGCAAAAGTAAACTTTACCGTTTGCGACTACAAGGCCTCCAAGAGACTGGATTGGATGAAAAAGTTTTATTAGTCGGACGCAATTTTTGCAGACTGCGTTAAATTTAGTTTATTTTGGCACGTTCTTGCTGTTTCCACAAGTGGAGCATAATGTAAATGGGTGTTAATGATGAGACGATAATTGATAACGGATATAGATAGAAAGCAAATCTCACCAAAGTATAATTTAGTTAAAGGTGATTATAATAGTTTTAGGGAACATAATATGTCAATGGACTGCGTAATTTTTTTCAAGTTTGTAATAACGATGTTGAAACAATGTGGAAAAAGTTTTAAAATAAATTATGTCAGAGCATCAAAAAGTTTATATCTGTTGTCAAAAATTTAATGGTGGTAAAAGTGGTAAATGGTCTAGAGTCTAGACCATAGTGGTCTAGAGTAGACCATTAGACCCATAGAACTTTTTTAGACCTCGATAATATAGGGCCCGTAAGTAAACAAAGTTATTTATCCTCGATCTGTTTTTCATCGCGCAGACTGCTACTTCCGGAGACAAAGAAAATGGTGTTGTGTTTTGTTTACGGTTGCAATCACAATAATTTGCGCAATACTTGCCGATTTTACAGATTTCCTGAAAATAAGAGGACAAAATGGGCACAGCTATCGAGGTAATATTATACGAATGTATACCGATGTGTATGTAGGCTTTTGAATCCTATACTACGTACGCGAAGCGTTATGGTCAGGCACTCAGGCCGGTGTCTGGCTTTTTCGCCCCTTTGCCGGTTCGCCCCCTGGCTTGTTCGCCCTTGGCTGATTTGCCCGCTGGCTTTTTGGCCCCCTCACCTTGGACGTTTCGCCCCTGTTGAATACCAGTAATTTGACACCGAGGTTTGTACGTAATAAATGTACAAAACATTAGTTTATACACTTGTTAGCGGCAAAATTTAAGGACTTGCACATCGAAAACAGCAAAAATTACAAAAGGTGATATTGCCTGCATCACATTGACTATGTGT
>Ga0209367_1001809_pt1 | contig 27221 bp, 11 predicted proteins | sample WorMetLIZISLAND2_FD_187412 | JGI IMG/M metagenome (GOLD analysis project Ga0209367, IMG submission 187412) | Marine gutless worms symbiont microbial communities from Max Planck institute for Marine Microbiology, Germany - Olavius geniculatus... ... | reverse complement strand
GGGCTGTGTTCACTCCCAAGAAAATTTTTGAAATTTTTTTAATTAAAAATAACGCATTTTTGTGAAAAATTTTCACTTGTTTTAAAATGCATCCAGTCAATAGGGGGACGGCCGCTCCCCCTTGGATCCGCCACTGCGCAAGCGTTAACATTGCACTTTTAAGTCTTATACTACATAATTAACATAGGCAGATGAAAACTGCTATGCTGTTTGTTGCTTGTATGTTGTTTGTTTGTTGTTTGTTGTTTTTTGTCGAATTTGAACCCTAATTAAGCCGCCGACTTAGCCGGCCATCAGTCGCCAAAATTTTTTGCTAAGCTGCCACCGCGGCTGAGACGGGACTTTAGACTTTACGCTAGAAAATGTTTAAGCCGGCCGCGCAATTCACGGCTGCCGGCTCAGGGGTCTATTGCTAACTAAAATTTATACTTCCGGTGGGGATCATTGGGAAGCGAAGCCCTTTCAGAAGCTGACAGCTGTTCAAAATTCACTTAGCTGAAACTCTTTTTGTGATACAATTTTTGCAGGCAGTCTGAGAACGAGGAGGCAAGTGCCTCCGCGTGCCTCAATGTAGCTACGGCCCTGCATGCAAAATTTCAGCGATCTAGTGCACGAAGAACATGTTCAAACTCGGAGTTGAATTGAGAATAGGAAAATGTGCGTTTATCAACGAAAAACTGGCCGCATGTCGGAAACGGTGAGAGATATTACTATTAATCACTAATAAAAAGTAGCATACGCGCTGTCACATGAGATGAAAATCATTGACCTTAGATGACCTTGGAGGCCGTTACGCGCTATTGTGGCTAACCGGTGCGAGATAAAGTCTATTGCTATTGATTACTAACAAGAAGTCGCATATTAGCTTTCAAATGACATGAAAATTATCGACCTTAGATGACCTTGAAGGTCAGTACTGCAACAGGAACAGTATATATAGGCTGTAGCGCGTCTTCCCTTCCTTAGCGACAGCTGGGCTTTGTTGTCAAAGAAAAAAAAGAAAAATCGTTTATCTGACTTTCTCCTTAATTTTTTGCTAATTTTTTTGCGTTTAACTTAGGCTCCTACGTTAAACTTTTTGTTCTTAAAATTAACAGATTATGTGACTTAACTATAGAAACATATCGGCCCACTGTCGGCGTACTGTGCGGCCACCAACCTGACCTGTGATCTTATGAGTCGAAAATTGCCACATCGTTACGTCCTCCCCACGAGTAACGTTCAGACCAGTCTTGTGTGTTCTACGCCTTTAAATTTTTGAGTTAGTAGTTTGAGTGAGAGTGAGACAAGCAGACAATCGGACAGACGGACGGACAGACGAGCAAAACCCGTAGTGCGGCCTACTGGGACGAATAGTTCATTATGCCTTCTACGTGATACGTCGGTTGCCTAGAGAAACGTCACATAATTAGCCGCGGTGCCGCTGGGAATGGGTGGCATCGACAAAACGTAAACAAAAGTCAGTTGGGCTAACTAGCCTATAGGGGCCCTACAGTATGCTAGCTGTTGTTTGATTGTTATTGAGTCCGCATCTGCAACAACCGGCACCCGACTGGCAGCTATCCACGATATGTCGGCAGCTGGTGACAACAGAAAATCACGGGTCTTCCACGAATGTTTTGTAGCCTATAGGCCTAATTATAGGCCTACCCCTATCGTAATCTCTTACGCGCTGCATGGGTGTTTAACGTAGACTGCATGCCTAGGCTAAAGAGTGATGGTCCACAGGCACAAAAAGCTATCAGTCTATCAAATTTCATATCAAAATATTCAAAAACTTTGCTTTCTATTGCAGAGTTTCACGCGTGTACCTACTACAAAACACGTTGTTGTAGCTTGTTTTATTTTATTGCACATATTGGCACTGGTGTCGTGACACTATATTGGACAACTTTTACGCGCGAGTGCGTATCAGACTACTAGCTATGACAATTCTGTCCATATGTCACGATCCAGTACCGATTCAAGTCCATGTGAGATAAAGACTTCGGGTTTTTACCTGGGGTCTCTAGTATATCGTGACAAAATTTCATGCCACTGGGTGACGGGGGTCTCTACGAACGAGAGAACGAAAATGGGGCACCCCCTCTTAAAAGACGTTATTTTACAGGTATTGGGTCGTTTAGCGTGTAAATGATTGCAGATAGGCAAAGACATGCTGCTTATCATAACATGCACTGGCGACGCGCTTCAGAGGAATGTCAACATCGATGACCTTGAATGGCATTGAACTCCCAAAATAAAGGGTTTTAGTGAATTTTTAGCGATTTTAGGCTACAACCCGCATTTTATGAGTAAATTGCGTCAAAATGGCCGGAAATAAACCAAGACAACTTGCGTACGAAATTTTTAGCATTGGATGTAGATTTTAGGAATCCAAGTCAGGACCCTCTAGGTTCAAGGAGGCCTGCGCACGCGAGTGTCAAAGAAGGGTACCCGTCTCAAAAGTGGTTATTTATCCGCTGCCATGGCTTGTCTAGCGTGAAAATAGTTGCAGATAGATAGGCACAGACATGCTGCTTAACATAACAAGCACTGGCGACGAGTTTCTTAGGATTGTCAACATTGATGACCTTGGTTGACCTTGAACCCTATAATAGGGGTTTTTAGTGATTTTTTGGCGATTTTTGGCTGCCAAAAAAGTCAATTGCGACGAAATGGATGGAGATAGACCAAGATTACCTGCGAACAGGAACTGCTATAGGCTCTCCCGAGTCGCTCAGATTTCTGTTTTAAGTTCTGGGCTGTCGGAAAATGCTTTTATTTTGTTGCAAAATTTTCGTCCAAAAACTCATGGAAAACTTATGGATTTTTGATGGGATTTTCGTGGGATTTTTCTATGAGGGCAGGCGTAGTGAAGCATTATTTTAGAGTCCTGTGCGTGGCGTTGCAGCAGCAGCAGCAACAGCTGACATCGTCGCGTCAGAGCGTAGGTGACGCCGCTGATGGAAAGTCCAACTCTGTTCATTCATACAAATCTTCACAAGCCAGAACGCAGACGCCATCTGTGTCAGCAGCGAATCACGGTCTGTGCTCAGCGTGTCGTTGGTTTTTAGAAAAGCTGGGTGGGCAGAAATTGCAAATTTTCGACAGAGGATCGAGATTACGGATGCTCAAAATTTCAATTTTTTTGCCAAGTCTTTGGCACAATAAAATTATGTCGTATGTCGTCGTCTGTCTGTAACACATGTGCATATATTGTGGTTAAACCGGACGTCGTAGGGTGTCGGCGATGGTATCGATGGATGGGCGATGACGAGTTTCAATAGGCTGTCAACACTAGCCAGCAATTTGGCCGCAATTTTGATGCAGAGTTTTCGCTTGCAGCCAATCGCCTATGTACATTTTGCAGGCATATGGCTGCATTACCGTATCGTATCTTATCGTTGATTGTAGCGTTCGATATAGCAGCGTCACTATAGCGTGTATGGGATCGTTATAATCACTCTGCAAGACCAGAAGTCGGACGCTGACTTTCGGATATAGGCAGTACGGTCAGCCACCCTAGCGACAACTGGGATTCTTGTTATCTTTAAATTTTCACGAAATGGGGAATTTCAGCTTGAATTTTTGCATTTTGGAAAACAATTCTGACATGCCAAAAATTTTACGACAGACTAAAATGTAAAGAAGGGGGAGGCAATTGTGACTCCCTCATTCCCCACGACGCTACGGTCTGTGCTAGATGATGATGATACGCAGAGCTCCTAAGGTTGAACAAGAAAAATGCATCAGACCGATTCCGCGACTTTGTCGGGAACTTGTCGCGGACTTTGTTGCAAAGTCGGCGTAATGGAATTTGCGCTTAACAGCACACGCAGTAGCTTAACAAATTTAATATAAAAATAATATGCATACGCAGGTAGCACCCTCTGGCGAACACAAATATAATTTGAGATTGACATATCGTTTACCTGTCAAAGATCGTTTATTTTCCAAAATTCTGGCACTTTGTTACCTTTTTTATACACATGTGTAAATTAGATAGGGCCTACTGCAACGAATACTAATTCAGCCGTTTTGTTGAAATAATCTGCACAAAAACGATTTTATGTCGCAAAACGTTGATCGTTTGTGGCACAGCTGTTACAGATGAGCTTAGCTTAGGCCTATTTCCACTGAAAATGCAGTGATCACAATTTTGGGGGCTGAGGGCTCAAAATGCGGGATTAGATAGTTTTTCTTTTTTGTTCCTATAGCGAAGAGACGACCGGGAATGACTTTTCACATTCTCATTCCCTCCCACTGCCATGCAGTCAATTCCCATTTTTCCCATTCCCATTCCGAATTTTGTGGCCAATTCCCATTCTCATGGGATTCCCACTAGACTTTTCACATTCCTTCCCATTCCCATTCCCAAACAATCGTTCAGTTGTTGCGGCATAAACAATATTTTGGCCTATCGAAGACTCAAACCTGTTTGTCGTTGAATCCAAAACTAATCACGACGATCAGCATCACGCTATGCACTAGGCCCTACTAACACCACAAAGTCACAAAGTACAGAAAATACACTTAATGGTACTCGAATTTGACCATAAAACAACAGGCCTGTCTATCGTTTTCTTAGCAGAATATAAGCCTAATACTGCATCCGCCGATGGGAATTTGTTCCCATGGGAATAGAGGCCATTCCCATTCCCATGCAGGTTGTTTCCCATTCTTTCCCATTCCCAATTTTGACATCAATTTTCATTCCCATGGAATTCCCATGGGATTCCCATTCCCACTGGGAATCCCATTTTCATGGTCATCTCTACTATAGCGGCCGCTTTTTGAGCTATTAAGCGCCACTATAAGCCCACAGGATTCTCTACTGTGGTCTGTGGTGTAAGAATCTTCCCATTGAAAATGCATTACGGGGGTTGAAAACTGGGGTAAAATAGGGGAAGGAGTTATCAATTTTTATCCCAAACAAACTCCATCTTACTTTTCGGGCCTCGAATGACGGTGCAAACTTTCATCAAAATCGAATCAAAATTGCGGCCTTAGAAGTGTTTACAGACAGAATGACAGAATGACAGTGTGACAGAGGTGATTTTATAATCTGTCTCATGCTATGCTATAGCAATGGAACATAAAATTAGTTTGGCCTTCGCTGATAACGGTTATAAGTCGACCAGGGGTAAGGTTAATTACGGTTAATTATGGTGCATACGCGTGGACGACTGCTCGCCCGATAGTGTCGCGCGATAAAGTGTCATGGAACCATTTATTTCGCGTGATGAAAATGATTTTCCGTCGTTGCAAACAGAGAAAATGTTCAAAATGGGGTCAGATTAAAATGCGTGACATAATAATGTTGCAGCTAACAGTGTATTATTATTTAGTGTGCAAAAATGACATTTTTCGTCTCCTATCGTTAATGTACTCATTACATTAGGCCTGGTTTTACGCGCGAAAGCAGGAACTGCTATAGTGCGTCTTAGCCATCGCAGTTCTGTCCGTCCGTCCGTCCGTCACACGGATGGATCAGCCAAAAACGGTGCAAGCTAGGATCACCAAATCTTTACCGTCGGCTGCCTGGAAGACTCTCTGGATCGGTAAAGCTTTTCCAGAACCTACCCAGGAGTCACCCCGAGCAAGGGCCCTAAATGAGAGGCGGTAGAGATAATTTGCGATTTTGGCCAATAAGTCGTATCTCGTATCTCAGAAACGGTGCGAGATAGGGCATAGATTACTATTAATCATTAATAGGAAGTCGTACACGGGCTTTCTATTACCACCGAGAGCAATGACCTTGTATAACCTTGAACATCAAAATAGGGGTTCTGTGGATTTTTTGGCGATTTTGGGCTGCGAGACACATTTCAAGAGCGAATTGCGCCGAATCCACTACAGATAGACCAATACAAGCTGCTTATGTAATTTTCAGCATTGAACGTAGATTTCAACGGTTTAAGTCTCGACCTGCTAGGTTTAAGGAAACCTGCGCACGAGAGCATAAAAGAGCGTCAAAGAGGGCATCAAAAGTACCCCCTAAAAGCCGTTATTTGACCGTTGTTGGCTAGTCTACCGTGAAAACGGTTGCAGATAGGCATGGGCATGCTGCCTATCACAACAAGCCCCAGTGACGAGCTTTTTTCAACATCGATGACTTTTGAAGACTCTGAACTCCAAAAATAAGAGGTTTTATTGTTTTTTTGCAATTTTCGGCTGCGCCGCGCACTTCAAGAGTGAATTGCAACGAAATGGCTGGAGATAAACTAAGGCAATTTGCGAACCGGAACTGCTATAGGCTTTCGCGCGTTTCGTGAGCATTAGCTCAAATTTGTTGTTGTTGTTTTTGTCAGATGTCGACGTCCTGCCAAACAGAAACTTGACCTGCATCATAAAGAGCGATGGAGAAGACACAGGTACGTCTTTCTTCGAACTAAGCCTCCGGTTTTTGTTACTGCCTTAACCGTATTTCGTCAGGGTGCAGAAGTAAAAAACTTTATACATCATAAATAGGCATTTATTTGTTTTCGGCTGGGGCTTTTACCTCCCCAAATCTTGCTATTTTCTTGTGTGTCAGGGGCCTCATTCAACACAATGTGTCGTTGAACTCGTAAGTGTGCTCGCCAAAATGGAAAATTTTGTAGGCTAAAATAAAATTTATCGCACGGTTTAAGGCATAGATGTAAAAAACGTTTTTATGTTTTTTTTTATTCTGGCCACGTTTCTACGTTTTTAACGTTTTTAAAAATTTTCCTCAACGTTTTTTTTTATTTAAAAAACCTGCATTGAAAAATCCCATCAAAAGCTTCGAGAAGCACTTTTGGAACCACAGAAAAAAAGTAATAGGTTATAGTGATGTATTTTATTTAGAAGGTCCAAATATATTGAATAAAAAGTTTTTTAACTGATATATTTGCTTAGTTAGATGCTATGGTCTTGTGACCACGCGGTCGAATTGAAATTAAACAGAGTCCTTTCTGTTCATACTGTGGTTTATTTATTTATTTCATTTAATGACAAAGGGCTGCAGCCACTAGCATAAAATAAAAGTATACATCAATGAATGTCACTGATAACACAATACAACAATAGTTTCAGCCTTCAGGTATACTGCAACTGCAGCAATAGGCATTAGGCCAGAGGTTGAACAAATTATGGCCAACGTTTTTTATTCAACGTTTTTAAACGTTTTTTTCCTCTTGCCACGTTTTTTACGTTTTTTAACGTTTTTTTAAAAAATTTTTCCTGGAACGTTTTTTTACATCATTCTGTGGTTTAAGGCTTAAGCAGTGTGCATGAGTGCGACGCACGACAGACAGACGGTCACGAAAGACGAAAGACGACACTAAGTTTTAAGGAGAAGCGAATAGCGACAGGGGAAGTCGATAGAGCAATCTGAGCGATTTCGCCTGAAAACAAAATGCATTACATCACCGCAAATACAATTATTATGCGGCCGTCGTAATAGGCCACGGTACGAGTTTTGTCCGTAATTTTGTCCCTCTGTCTGCCCCGTAAACGAAAAAGCGTAAAAACGAAAATTGGTGTAAAAGTTTTTCTTTGAAAGAGTAACTGGTGTGATAGTGAGTTTCAGTTCAGAAACTTAAAAGTCAGGGAAGGGGGATACGTACGTTAGGGTTGCGCAGTACAACGTATAGATAGGCGGACACACTGGGCTGATACTTTTTTATATAGCCTATTAATTATTTATGGTATTTGCAGCGAGCGATGATGAAGACGACGCGGTGCTGGAAGATGTAGGCCTATGTGAAGAGGCGACATCGGACTGGTGTGAAACGTTGAACAAACTCCTCTACGAGTGGCAGGTCAACCATTCTCGACTGTAAACTTATAAAGTCGTAATATTATCCAAGTTTTTTTTTCTAAACCGATCGATAATTATGCTTTGCATTTTTTAGACAGGGATGAATTTGCCACAGTTTTTTGTAAATCTTTGTAGGCCTAAACGTTTTGGTGTAGGCCTAGGGCTTGTGTAGGTAAACACTGCTAAATTGTTTACAGAAATGTTGCGTTGTCAGTTGGGTCTTTGGTTGACGATGAAGCAGTTGCATCCTTTGCCCCTTCTCATGACGCTGTTAATTATTTGTTATCCTCATCGCCGTTGACGTTGTGTTGACAGATACCGGCGGATACTTTGCTGTTCGATAAGAATCACGTCCACAGATGGTTGGACGAACCATGCGCTGGTAATTAGCCGTGTAGGGCTGTAGGGCCTACACATACGATGATGCATAAAAATGTAAGCCTATAGGCCTACATGATTTGCGTTTAGATCGAGCCAAGGGCAGCGCAGTTTTAGGAACGATTAGCCTATAGTCTCGATCATTGCACTGAAGGGTGGTCATGTAACTTATGTCAAACACTGTGTTTAATTAACAGCGATCCAGTGTTGGATAGGCTACTAACGAAGTAGTTCTACTTCGTTACTCTACTTAAGTAGAAGTTTTTTCTTTCTACTTCTATTTAAGTAGTTTTTTGTCAGGCTACTTTCTACCATTACTTAAGTAAATTTTTGAGCTACATTCTGCTTTTCGTTAAAAAGTAATTTTTTTCTTACAAAGTACTTATTTCATCAACTACTGCAATACAACAGCTGACAACACGTTAAGTTATTTTTTTAATATTTTATCTTTAACTGATAGTGATAGTAATTAAGCTGTCGTTGCATCGTAACGTCTTGCCCTTCTGTAGTATCTTGACATTTAAGACTGTAACACTCATTCCGATTGTTTTATATAGGCTAAGCATTATGCATCACAATATAAATTTTACTCCAAAATACTAAACTATTGACTAAAGTTTGATCTCGTTTCCCTACTGGGGATCAGTGGAGGTAAAATTGCTGGTAAATGGCCAGTATCAGTATGACTCTAAACGTCAGAAAGCATGCAGGTTTATGATTCGACATTAAAACACACTGTTAGGTTTTTGAAGTCAGCCTACTTTCTACTTAAGCAGAAAAAATTTCTACTTCTACTTAAGTAGATTTTTGGGGTCACTACTTTTACTTCTACTCAAGTAGAATTTTTGACTACTTTATCCAACACTGCAGTGATCGAGGAATTGCTGTTCCTCTTGAAGGAGCGTACAAAGTGACAGATCTGAACTGAGCTGCGATGAAACGAAACGAAACAAAATAAAATGAACTGAAACGAAATGGAATGGAAGCCGATCCATGCTTTCATTTCATTTCTGTCGCTTTAAACACATCTTAACCCTGCTAATACCGTGGGGTCAACGTTGACTCCAGAAAAAAATTTTGGTGTATTTTTTCTGCAGTGATTAAACATAAAATTTTAAAATTTCGTGATTTTTCACATTTTCATGCATAAATTTTCTACGTATGACAGTTTTATGTGATTGATATTTAATTCATAAAATTTAGCGAACAGTTACATCGAGTACCAGCTGTACAGTCGTATGGAATCTGTTAAATTGTTGCAATATTTTTTTCTTGTCTAGATATTGAGCATTACTATGATCTGCGTAGGTGGAAGTTTCTGATATCATGTGCTACTAAGTACTAACTGTAGATATCTCAGTAGTGTGTTTTGTGTTCAGAATTTTAAGTATGGTTATCTTGGTAACCTTCAAAACTATATATATTATTGCGATTTACTATGTATAAAAACTAACTGTTCTTTTGCATCCACCGTTTATAGTCACTTTGCTTCAGTTGTACTTGGATGTTTGTGATCATTTTGACAGTTTAATTTCTCATTCTGTCCCTGTCTGTCTTTTTCTTTGTCATTTGTATTCTGCACTTGTTGCGAATAAAGTGGTTTATAACCTTGTCAGTTCAGTTCAGTTACGTTCCTCTGTACGCACGTTTAAGTTGTAGACAGGCATTCAGTGCTATTAATAATGTCACCGAGCACTGCAACATGTGAGCCCCTGTAGTTCTTTTTTAGCTAATTCGGACACACTGATTGATAGTGGATGTGGGATAGCTGATTCAGACGAGATGAAAGCGGTCTGCGGTGCGGAGGATGTTACGAGCTGCCAATCTCACCCGCCTGCAGCCCGGGCGCGTTCAGTGCTGGAGAAGCTGATTCGACTCTGTCTGACTGACAGAATGACCCACGACCAGATCAGGGCAGTCGTCGAACTCGGAGACCAGCTCTTCAGGGTAGCGGTATATATTTCAATTATTACAAAAAATAATTTTCGATTTAAATGTAATAAAGCTTTGATTTTAAGTTGTCAGATTCATTTCAGTTTTAGTTAAGAATAATGGCTCAACATCAACCAACAATAGACAGTTTTTGCCAGCTATGTCGTTGCATTAGGCCTTATACAGTTTCCGACAGGCTTATTATAATCTGCCAAAAAAAGCAGCAAAATAAACTTATGACGTACAGAATCAGAAAAGTCTTCTAAAGAGTGACTGTTGAAAGTTGAAAGTGTAAATTTTTAGTAACTTTACTCTGACTTCAGTTTTGAAATTAATTCATAATTCTAGTTACATAGCCAAAGTTTTATCAATTATCAGTCTCTGTTTCAATTAGAACCTACGATTTCAGTTGTCCGTAGAAATCAACTCCAATTACGATTTCAATTAACTGAATGCAATCTCATTTCAATTATGAATTTAATTAACTTATTTTATTGTTGAAACATGACTGGTTCACTTCCTGCAGGCGTCGAAGTGGTCAGCTCGTCGTGCACAGTCGGCCGGTGTGACAACAATCTGCTCTGACAGGGTTCCTCGGTCCGACGTGTCGCTGTTAGCCGACACGGTCGTTAGACAGACCGTCAGTCGCGTCTGCAACGAAGTCGCCTCTACTGCCACCAAACCGCAATCACAGGCAGTCTACTTTATGGTAGCCTATTTTGTCTCAGTGGCGGATCTAGACATTTTTCGTGGGAGGGGCCAACGACGCCCGTAGGGTTGAAAATAGAGACCCAAAAGACCGAGGGGAGGTGAGAAAAGGTTTCTCTTCCCCCAACAGTTTAAGGGCTTTAGGGAGCGCTAGCTGTAAACTCCTCCATGGGTTCTGCAGTTTCAGCAGTTAGGATGACGTTTCTGAGCACTTAAGCTAAAATGTTTCTGTTGTGCCAGAACAATTTCAGTATTCGCTTACTATGTTCGTACACCTGCGTTTGACGGATTCAGCCGTGCACTTTCTTTGCAGGTAGACTCTACATTCCTAAGGTTCAATGGCACATTGTTAAATATGGGATCTCTGACCCCAGGAGAAGGGGTCGAGATTTTAGGCAAATTGTGACCAAATTACCGTCAGTCCTATGCTGCCACCTGGTGAATACAAACAGTAGGAGTTTTGTGCGTGGATTTGCCACAGCGATTCCGCCTTTTGCCAAGCTACTTTGACCTTTGTTTAAAATAAATCACATGACTGGTATAACAGGTGTCTCTGTTGGCGGAGACGGTGGTGCGGCAGACGGTCAGTCGAGTGCGCAATGAAGTCTCTGTGGCTGACAGCGCAGTGCCTAGGCTGTCGGCTGCGTCAGTGCTGGCTGAGACTGTCGTACAGCAGACGCTGAGAGAGATCAACCACGACCTGATGACATCCAACGTTCTACCACACGCCTCCAACAAATCCGTACAGGTAGCCTTTCGCGAAGTACTTGATCGTAAAGTTAAGACGCGTACAGCGCGACGTAACTGAACTGAACTGACACGGTTTAGTTTTTGACGAACTGACCAAAGGGATAGCAGTAATGCATTACAGTAAGCACCGTTTAACGGCGTCGGTGGCCTATACGTGACTACGCTCACGTACGCCTGCTTGCCCACTGGTCGGTTCATCAGAATCTAAACCGTGTTAGTTCAGTTTACTTACGTCGCTATGTACGCGCCTTTAAAAACGTACATGTTAAGTTTTCCATAGGGCAAAGCTGATCTTCGTTTCCCTAGCCCTCAGCCAGACACCAGCTTACGCTGTCAGACCACGGATACGGGCTAGTGCATCGTGTGGTGTGCTTGTTTACGCCCCAGCTTTCGCTTACTTATTGCGCCCACCACACGGACGGATGGCCAGGCTGAGTTGACTTAGGTGCCTGGTTACATAGAGAATTTTTCCCCTATTCGTTTGCAGACGTCACGCATCCGAGTATCAACTAGACCCGGCATTGATTAACTTCGTTGATGTTATGGTATCAAATCGCGGCCCCATACGGGCACCCGCTCAACAAACGGGGGTACTGTTTGCGGGGCACTAACAGCTGGGCTTCTTGATCTTTTCAGAGTTCTCATGCGTTTTCTGGCTTTGATGCGTTATATAAATTTACGTTTCACTTGCTTACTTACTTTCTTGATTGCTTAAAGGTGGCGGCGTCGTCGTCGTCGGCTTGTCCGCCGACTCTGTGCACGGAATTGACCAAGTACATTGTCATGAACGCTGTCGACATCGCGCTGTCGTGTGCACGTCGCGCGAAGCACGCCACACCGACAGACGACAGACACGGAGGACAGACCACTGCCGACAGCACAAGTCTGATCGACGCGTTCATCAACCGACTTGCGAACGACGTCTACAGCGACCTGAGCGCCACGGCTCGACAACGGCAACCGGCGGTGAGCTGCTGACTGCGTTAACTTAACTTCAGTGGCGTAGTGGCCAGGGGCGTGGGAAGGGAGAAGGGGGGGGCAAATATTGCCCCTTCCCTTAACTTTGCGCTGTTGGAAAATTGCCAGAAAATTTTTATCTTGTCAAAATTTTAGGCTGAACAGCCCAATTTTGAAGAAATGTTAAAGAAAATTTTAAAATTTTATGCACCTGTAATCTCATCTGTCGGAAATTTGCTACTTCTTGCTTTGCCTATTTTTGACCCACGACGCCTTTGCCCAGTGGTGGTTCTAGCCGGCAATATCCCCTTGGCTCGGGCTTAAAACCGCCAAGTCTGTCTCTGACCTTGGTGTCAATGCGTACCTGCGAAGCTCGGCAGGTGACGACGCAACACAATGCAACCTAACTCAAATCGAGTAGATAAGTTTTAAATTTGTTCAATTTTCAAATTTTTGGACAAAATCCGTCGGCAGTTGTTGGCATTAGCCTATTCAATTTACATTTACGACGCCGACGCGACTCAACTCGACAGTTAAGTCGCGTCGTTGTGCAGTACTTCTATTTCATTTTCTCTCACTTTATTTCTATCCAAGACGTTCTAGTTCGTTTTGTTTAACAGGGTTCATACAGGTCTTTTATAGCAAAACAGGTGGAACGGTTTGGATCCAGATATCGTCTGTGCAAAGTCAGTGAATGTTTTTAAGAAAGGACTTGATCGAATGAGGCAAAGAATGGGTTTCTTCGAGGACTAAGTCCGATAAACCCTATGGCTACACAAGTTCTCTCAAACTGGTGTGGCCACACCAGGTGAGCTACCAGGTGAGCAAAATTCCCTGACTTTTCCAGACTTTTCCAGTCATAAAATGACAATTTTCTTGACCTTATTGAAACAATAACCCTATCGCACAAATCAGAAATGGTACACTATATCATAAAGTCTTGAAACCGTACTAATGGAGCAATATGCAAATGACAAAAGCTGTGGTCAGGGGGCCAAGGTTCAAAAGCCCCTTGAAGCCGAAACACTTCTAGCTTTTGGACGTTTAATGAAAGCTGCAAATTTGACTGCCTTTTAGTATTTGGAAACACAAAAACATCACGGATATCTGCCGTTTGAACGATCCGAGATCATTTTCCCTGACTATGTAAAAATAATATTATCTCTGATGTTTTCTTGACTTTTCCTGACCACAAATTTCCGGACTTTTCCAGTTTTCCCTGACCTGTAGGAACCCTGATTTAAGCGATAGATTAAACTGGCAGCTTGCCCGTCACTTTTACAATGCAAATCTCGTACCGTGTCGTATCGTATCGCAAAAGTAGTTGTAGTTGAACAAATTTTAAGTACAGCAGTTGACGTCTAGAGTAGTGGCTAAATGTGAGACAAAGTGTTTATAGTCGTGAGCATGTTTTGTAAAACATAAAGTTTGATTCAATGATTAAAACACATCTGTTGGTGCTGAACATTATAGGGTGTCTACACGATCCAGCAAACGTCCAGCATTAGCACGTGTATTTTGAATACATTTGCTGGAAGTTTGCTGGACGTTTGCTGGATCGAGTAAACACCCCATTACTGTACAGGCGGCGGACGCGGTGCTGGCTGCTTCGCGTTCGATCGACGACAATCTACGCCGTCAGTGCTTAGCCGCTACACAGCGACCTTCTACTGCTTCTGGTAACTATCAGCACTTTGTAAATAGTTGTAACTTATAACTTTGGAAAAACTAACGATTAGCTAGGGCCTAACCGTCAATTTCGATTAATATGCATGTCCATATGGTAGCGCGAGTGGTAGCACAGGAGGCTTACAACAAAATAAATAAAATGTAACTAAACTGGCAGCTTAACTAATGATGCGGTTTACGTTCGTACATATTTGCAGCATCAATCGTCAAAGTATGTCATAAGTGGCATAACAAGCAAACACGCAGTCAAGACGAAAGCTGAAACTGACAAAAGATAACCGTGATAATTGCCAAAAAATGCATTGTCTTATTTAATAGCATTTTTTATTTACTGAGCTATAAGCTCTCACAGATGTACAGAGACATCGCAAGAGTGTTTAACACAGTCTTGTAAGTAGGCTAAAGTCTTGACTTTTTTAGAAAAGAAAAAAACATACAATTAAGCTGATTTTAGATTTTTTCCATGATATCATAACTTTGTTTGTAATGTTTTCATTGATGCGATTCAATTGAAATTCTGACAATTAAAATATATTTCTGTTAATCGTTATTTTTATCGATTAATCGTGTGATTAATCGTCAACTTCGGTATATTCGTGGCGAGGGTAGGCAAAGGCAGACGAAAGCAATTAATTTGCCCTTAAATTTTAGTCTATCGAAAAACATTTGTTCAAAACCTTTCGTCCATAAATACAATTTGGAGTTAAAATACTCATACTCGGGGAAATATAGTAGCCACATTAAAATTCTGATCAACCATAATGTCTTCTGTCGTAAATCTGCAGGTGTCTGTCGGGCAATTTCAATTTTCTGCCCGGTTTACTTCGCGACAGGGGGTCAAGGACAATTGTCCATCCCAAATTTTTGGCTGTCGGTAAACTGTAAGTTAAATCTTTTTGTCGGAAAATGTTCGTAAAAAATGCTAAATATGGAGGCTAAAAACCGATTATGGGGAAATTTCAAGGCAGAATTGGAATTCTGAGCATCCATAATGTTCTCTGTCGAAATTTGCAGCTGTTTTCGAAAAATTATGCCCCTGGTGTCCCCCGCCTCTCTGCTTTTTAACGCACGACCGTCGCTGCTGGTTTACATCGGCAGCTGCTGCGGAAACATCAGCGGCGACGCAGCCGACGCAGTCGCACGGTGACGTGAGTCCGTTCGCAGAGGTCCTCATGAACTTAGCGCTGCACGACAGACTCGGTGATCTGAAACGGAACTTCGTCGACGGACGCGAGATGATTGAACTGGCGACCTGCGTCCTCAAGTCTCACGTGCAGTCGCAACAGCACGCTCCTATCCCAGGTCATGCCACCCGCAAAGCCGCTAGCTAGCATCGCTAGGATATATAGTTCGACAGCAAAATTGCCAAACATATTTTGTCTGTTTTGATGGCGTTTCGAAAAAAAATCGAGCGAAAAAGCTCTTCGTATGATGTATTTCTTTTCAGTGTTTCTTTTATGTTGTTTCACAGTTTTTTAATTAGTGTACAGCACTCATTTACCTATACTGTATTTCATTTTGTAATGAAGTAAATATTTAACATTTTGACATTAAACTTTGTATAGTTAGAACTTTTTGCTAAAAAAAACTGTAGGCTTATATAAGACTATAAATTTTTTGGGCTATTTTGCCTTTACCCAGATTAGACGTATAATGGGCCTACTTTCATCTCGTGCTTTAGCTGCAACAGAGGTAACTAAAGCGAAATCCGGCGTTTAAGTTCATGTTAATGAAAAATTTTCTACGAGTCTGTTTCTAAACATGCCCAACTTTTGTCAGTTTTTACAAAATCTCTGTCTTTCAAGGCGATACAGACGTTTTACAGCCAATGTCATGTAATTTTTTTTATATAAAAGTTTGAATTATTATTGTAAACATTGCGCGTCCTTAATTAAGTTTGCTGCACGGCAGGATGGTGTCATATCAGGCCGCATTATAGATCTTGCCCGTCTGCGTGTGTGTCTGTCTGTCTGTCCGTTCCGTACGAGCTCATATAGCTCCTAAGCCATTTTTGTTCGAAAAATCGAAGTTTATTGTTAGGTTTAAGGTTAAGGTTACAATGTTAAATTTAAGCCGCTCTATAGACTGACGGCCGGACGATATGTCGGTACTGGGCCAAGGTAATATTATTCTACTGACATAGCCTATTTAAAGAGAACATTGTGTTAACAGCTACTATAGCGGTTAGGGACGTTGCTTCGTGACATTTATAGGCCTACATTTTCTCAGTAGTTTTACAGTGCTGCTGATAAGCGAGCTGATCAGTCTTTGGTTTGATAGTGGACTTGAACTTCCGGTCGTGAAGTCGTTGGTTCGACTCCCGATCGGGCCAATGTGAAGTAGTTACTGTCTGCGTATAGGTAAACTATCTTAGTAGCCTGTATAACCAACACCAAAGTCAAGGTGTAGGGGCTTTAGGCAGGAGATGTCAGGTAGGCCTAACACTGTGTGATTTCATAATGTTTTGAAATGGGTTTTCTATATGAAAAGATATACGTCGTACCTTTTAAACTTTCTCAAAAAAACTTACTTACTCATTGTCAGTTGGCGCTGCAGACGGGGACGATGATGGTGGACCAATGACTACATCTCAAGGATCCTCGAGTAGTACGAGTGTTCTGCTAGTGACCGAGTTGATCCGTCTGACGCTGAAGAAGCTGCAGACGGCGTTAGAAGACAACCGCATCAACGATGACGACCTGGTTGCCATGGCAACGGCTGTCGACGCCGGAGCAGTCTCCGCAGCTCTGCAGGCATGTGATGTCAGACGACAGTCAGTCGCGTCGTGAGAAAAAAGAGTTAGGGGCAACAATTGCCCTTCCCCCAAAAATTTCAGCGTGTCGAGAAATTTTCTACCAAAACTAAAAGAATGGGGCTGAATCGTTTCTTATTTTAGGCTGCATAATTTTCATTATTGACATGTATAGGCCACGCACATTCTTGCGTTTTCACAAGCTTTGTTGAACTTGATGATGATTAAAGACGGATTTGCATGTTCGTTGTTCAGCATGGTTGGCCGAACAGGTCCCCTAGTTCCTCACAAAATTGCCGCGCAGCAGCGGTGCATTTTCTGGCCTAGTGTGGAGGCTGTGTACGCCGTATTGCGAAATCTGGACTTTAAGACGTTACTTAGGTTTATTTATTCATTTTCTGAACGGAATTTTTTAAACAGAATTTTTTTACGCGAGGTCCCACACATTGTCATCGACCAGAACTCAATCGGGTTTAAATCCTGGCCTTGACTATGATGATGATGATGATGATAAATTGATATTGACAGTGATGATATCAAAGACCAGGGATGTGCACGAGATCTTCTGAGCCGAGACCGAGACGAGACGTTGCAGCTTCCGAGACGCTGACCGAAATCTTGAAGCTCCCAAGACTCTCGATAGTCAAAAGCTAATGTTCAACACCATTTTAGTTTTGTGCTCAAACTGTCGGTAATAATGAACCAAATTTATTAAAGTCTTCGGCATTCTGGCCGAAAATTTTATCTCAAGGCCAAGACCAAGGCCAGGGACTTGAGACCAACGGCCAGGAACACTGCTCTTTGTCCTGGAGGCGCCTTGATCTTCGAGGTACATTACCGGATAATGGTGATGTCTGTGCTGCAGGCGTCACGCGGTGGTACAGCGGGCACGTGGTTGAAAACATCCACGTCACCCGTCAACTTACAGACGTCCGCTGTGGCAGTCGCCAGCGGCAGCGGAGTTGCTGTTGGATCGATGGCGCCTAGCGACACTGACTTGCCTGACACGCTGTCGTCCGCCGCCGTCGCCAAGAAAGTTCTCAGCGATGTCATGGACCATCTGATCGAACCATAGACTTGGGCAGTTTGGGTCCTCCATTCTACAGAGCCGCCAAAAACATGTTTTAGACGAAAAAACGCACTTGTCAAACGCCAAACTATATATGCTCATCTCAAACACTGACCCTAACCTTAACTCTAACCCTGACCCTAACTCTACTCTAACCCTATTCCTAACCCTATCTCTCGGAATAGCGGCCCGGGCCCTTCGGAACTAAACTAATGATGGGGACGGTCCGCTACAGCTGGGCTCACTGTTTTAGGCTTAGCAGTGGTTTAAAAACCATTCGCTTCTGGTTGCCCTCCGTCCCTAAAAACCTGTCTTCGTTCCTAAATTGTTTTTATTGAACATCTTTTATCAACTTTTGGTAGAAACTGTAAGAAACGTACAACAAAATAATAATACTAAAGCAACACAAACGAGCCGTTTAACAATATAGTGACAAATATGAAACGAAAACATTTAGCCCACACGCGGGTCAGTATCACGTGGATAAACGCAACGAGTGCAATTCTCGATTATCAGCGTGTTTAAAAACGTTACAGGCAATGTTTTTATTTGCACTAAAAGCGGTCAGAAAAACTCTCTTTTTTCGTCTGATTAATTCGACAACGTCCGGAAAGCCAAAATATCTTTGACACTCAATGACAAGTTCTCTAGAGTTTGTCTTAAAAAAATTTATAAGGACTCTATTGGACCGTCTAAAATATTGGTGCGGTATTTTTTTGACACTGTGTAGGACTTCGTTTCACTCAAGCATGGTTGAAAACATCAGCGCTAAAAACTGATTTACGCACGAAAAAGTGAGTGATTGTCAAACAACGTTACTCTGTCTCGTTACGTCCGCTTTTCTGTATCTTACGGGGTGTTTATACGATCCAGCGAACGTCCAGCAAACTTCAGCAAATGTGTTCAAAATACACGTGGACGTTTGCTGGATCGTGTTTAAACACCCTATTGTGGCCACTTCCCACATACGACGCCGACGCGACTCAACTGTCGGTAACAGTTGGCGATTGTCATCAACGCCGACAGTTGAGTTGAGTCGCGTCGGCGTCATAAGTGTAAATCGACCATTACTATGCGTTTTAGGCCTCTAGAACGAGGAGGTTTTACGAAGGATGGGCCAAGACAGGGGCCTGTTGGGGCAAGTGAAATCACGCAAACTGAAGTACTTCGGTCATACAACGCGACACGAGAGTCTAGAGAAAGATATTACGCTGGGCATCATGGCCGGAAAACGCCGGCAAGGCGGTCAGAAGAAGCAATGGATCGATGATATTGTTCAGTGGGGCGACAGGAGCCTGGTCGAAATGGTAAGACAGGCTGAAAACAGAAAGAGTTACCGGTGCTTAGTTCATGAAGCCGCCTACGCTCGTACATCGGGCACGGTAAGCACCGTAAGCTGATGATGCGTTTTTTATTTGAGACAACGACCGAGAAAAAAACAGAGTGATGTGATAAACGCAGCACACAGCTTGAAGTTACAGCATAATTCATGATCGAATGAGACAGTTGCCCGGGGCGGACAGGCTGCAGAGTTGCCGTAGGCTACGTATCAGAAATCTACACCAAGCGTGTACAGTGTCACGAGATCATAATCGGCTATAACTCTCGTCACGTAAGCCGGAACGTCTGTTTTACAGCTGTTTCGTTTCCTTGTTAAACCATAATGCCTACCCACATTGCGTAGGTAGTAGCGGACAGTGACAGTGAACAACCTGCAACCATTGATGTACAAACTTACAAAGCAAATAATAGGCCTCTAGGCCTGGCGGTAAATTGCGTGACTGGCAGTAGTCAGGCAACGTGTGAATTGAATGAGATCTGTTTAGCAGCCAGCTGCATGGTGGCTGTCGTTGCGTGGGTGGTTTTAATGGCAAAATAGCTGGCAACTGGTGTAGTGTCCGTCTGTCGTCGTTCGCGCGGCCCCCGCGGTTAGACCGGTCGCCAACGACCGCAGGTCCACGTCGCGCTGTTTGTAAAAATCATTACAGACGAACACACGCAGTCGCAGTCGCTGCAGCACGGCGTCGTGCCGTAGAGATACATCGACGACCACACCGCCGTACGTGGGTCCGCGCCATTCCGAGGGGCCGCCAAAAAACCTATTTTAGACGACGAAACCGCACTTATTAAACGTTAAATTAACTCTCAACACTGACCCTAATCTTAACCCCAACCACATTCCTAACCATGTCCATAACCTTTTGGCGGTCCTTCGAAATGGCAGGCCGACACCTTACTGTCTACTGATGAGCATAATAGGCTATTGTTTATTATGTCGTCCACGCTAAATCGCCGATTAAACGGCTCAAGGGAAGTCGACTGAATATAACGTTCATCGTCTCGCCAATATTGATGAGTAGACGCGGGTGGTGGTTAGTTACCGAGATGGTTCTTGTACTCACAGAGAGTCACTCGTTCAAGTACCAACCGAGACCGGCGCAGAGTAATTTCGTTGATGCGGCACAACGCGTTACAGTCAGGTCACGCCACCAAACCATTTTGGCGCATAATCAACAGCCAAGGTCAACCCAGCATTCCATTTCCAGGGTAAATAAATCAAGTACAGGCCTGCCTGACTGGGCTTAAGACAGGTGCGTTTACCTGTATCAGGTGACAGGTAACTGTGTGATCCCGCATGACAGGTGACGCTCTGTAGATTTGTGAGAAGTTTACGCCAAGAGCTACTCCGCACACTGAACGATAGCTAGGAAAATACGTGCAAACTTCGTGCGCAGATATGTGCAAAGCCGCCATGGTTAACAGAACCAGGAATAACGGTGAGTCGGTGACTAAAAGCAGTCGTATGTTTAAAAACGTGCACTGGCGGCAGATGGACGCCATTAAAACAAAGCACACACACATGATGGCGGCTCACGAAAATCCGGTGCACAAGGCGTGTGATATGTGCAATGAGTAAGAGCGCCTGACGTCAGTGGCGTAGCCATGCAGAAATGTAAACTGCAGAGGCTCCCTTTCCCTCTCCTTCACTTGCCTTTTTTCTGTACCCTTCTCCCCCTGTTCTTCTTTATCCTGTCCTCTTTTTCCCTCTCCTCTCTTTCTGCCTTTCCTTCCCCCATCTTTTGTTTAACGGGTTCGGGGGTATTATCCCCGGAAAAATGGGAATAAAGGTGCTCGTAGGTGAGTTTCAGAGCACTTGGGGCAACAATATTAACACATTTATCAACGAGGTTTTTTGAGCGAAACTTTCGAATTTCCATTGTGGGAGGGGTGGGCCACCTTCTTGTCTACGCCACTGCCTGGCGAGCGGTCGAGAGGTATATTATCGGTGGTGGGCCGCAAGCGAAACTCCTGTGGTGGATCGCCAGGTCGGCAGCGAGCGCCGTGCAAATGCGCCCACTCATCTATAGGGCCGCCGAGTGCCGACGTCGAACGGCTATGAGCGATGTTGGTCCAGGGCGCTACCCACTCACGGCACTGGCTCGCGCGGCGGCGGCATCGACGCTGCTGTAGGCTAGAGGGAGTGACTAATCAGTGACGAACTGCAAAAACCACGAGTAGGCCTAGTTAAGTCGAGTTGAGAACAAAAACGGTTGAGAAAAAAGCAGAAGCAGGAGAGCAGTCGCAACGCCAGCAGTCCGTGCTGTCTGCTTGGTGTGGCAGCTAGTCATCGCACAGTCGCTGCAGTCAACGACGGCGTAGTTGCTTTCTAGGACCTGCTGCAGTAACATCGGATTCGTCATCTCTGGGCACAGGTACGTTATCATTGCATTGCATAATTCATTGCATTAGGTGGTCAGAACGAATAGTCAGTCATAATTGCCCGAGAAGCTAACCTCAAAATTAAACTGTTTGGCTCTGAACAAACAGGTGACTGATAATTTAAGACGTATATGCCTATAGGCTTATACGTTGTCAGAGATGCACAACAAATCTTTAATTGATGGCAATCTTTATGCACACTCAAAGTGTATTTTCTATACACTTTGGTGCACACTATTATCATCAAAGTTCGGCAATATATGCCTGGATTTTAAAAATATATAGTCAGCTGTTTGCTGCGGCTGCCGTATGCGCTCTAAGGAGCCTGGAACGTCTTACCACTGTATTATTTTGCTGTGAAATTTTAGTGTAATTTTTTTTATTGAGCGAAATAAATTATCGATTGTAGTTAGTTTGGGAGCAGGAAGTAGCAATTTACTTACAGCAAGCTGCAAATTTTTGACAAGAAATGAATGCTCAAAAGTTTAATTTTGCCCTGAAATTTTTCTCAAAATGGAGCCTGTCAGTTTCAAGTTTTGTTATTTGAAAAAAAAATTCCACCAAGAAAAAATTTCAGAAGGCTAAAATTTAGGGGACAGAGACAACTACTTTCCTGCCACAACGCTTGCTGCGAACGTTTAGTGGGCTGGGAAAACATATGGAACTGAACTAGTCCGATGTTGGTAGTTATAACGCTGATTGGGTCATCAGTGACGTCGTGGTAGGGAGGCAGGGGGCAATTCTGAAGACTGAATGAAAAATAACACGTCAACACGACTTGTGTATTGTTTAAATTTTCGGTTGGCCGCATTATCACGTAGTCTGTAGTTAACCTAAGATTTACAAAAAGTTGTACGCAGCAGCAAAAAATCAAAATTTGATCGGGGTAGCGGACTGTAAAGTATTGCACTGTAGGCTCTCACGGTCAGTCGAACAGAAAGTGAAAAAGATGGACATTCTGTTGGGTGAACGAGCGCTGGAGGCGGCAATGCGTGACATGCCCGAGCAACTAGTGCGCACCGGCAGTCCCAACGTGATCTGCTCCGTTCTGCCGGAACACTGGCGCATCAACAAGGCTCTGCCGGTAGCGTTCCGTGTGGTCGCACTGGGCGCGGTGGATGACGGGACGCTGGTGACGCTGGCGGCGGGCAACGATGACAATGTGGGCGGCGAACTGATCAACTCGACCGCCGTCATGTACGACCAGATCGCACGATTCAACGATCTCAGATTCGTTGCTCGCAGTGGACGAGGTAAGAGACTAGGATTATCATCATATCGTCATCATATAGGCCTATTCGTTTAATGACAGTTGACATACGCAACTTCTATCAACGCAATCATATAATAATATCAAAAACATGCAAACATTTACGAAAAACGTCCATTGTATGTGCGGAAAGTAAACACGACTAACAAAAAGTACTCTAAATAGAAACTAATGTTTACAACAGTGCAGGTCAACATTATACCAGTGGCGTAGGCCTGTAGTATTTTCGTTTAGGGGAACGTTTTTTTCTTTCCCTTTTCCTTCTTTTAGAAGTAGGCCCTTTTAATTCAGCTACTGAGAGCGCTGAAAGTTCCATCAGTGAGGTACGTGTCAAAACCCTGGCCGCAAAGTTATTTTAGAACATTTATGCACCTCGTGAACCGCATCTTGTTTTTAGATGCGCAAAGGGAGGAAGGACAAAAATGTTTGGTGGAACGGAGTTTCTCAGCGTTTTCTCTCGACTACACCACTGCATTCTACACTGTGTCCGGTAAAAAACGGACCCCCTAGACATCATGCAACAAAAATGTCTAGACGAATTTGAATAAAGTTTTGTTCGCTTAATCTCCAATAAATTCCTGAAGCGATTGCCAAATAATAAATTTCGTGAAATGTATTATTTCTTACCAAAATTATTAATTGTTAAATATCGATAACAAAATATCTCCGTTACCAATACGGTGTTACATAAGAAACTCTTGTGTTCATTTGCGTAACTTTAGCAAACAGCGTCTGATCCTGGCAAAATTTTACATCAACAATGCATCATCTATTGGCAATCAAATTGCCAAATTTCAATTAAATCCATTTACGCAAACAATAGTGTTACGGCGGCTTTTGGGAGGTCGCCTCAAAATGTGAAGTGTCCAGTATTAGACAGCCTTTTGTTTAATCCTGACAACGTCCACGGATTGCCGGGAAATTCCGCGACAAACTTTTTAGCATCATACTCTTTCTTTTACCTCAGCAGTTTAATTAAAACACGAACATCTGCATAAAACACCATTCTGTTATTGATTATGTTATTTTGATTGCGTCAACAAAAGTCACTTTCGCTTGAGCGACTGCAGTATGTAACGCCATATTGGTAACGAAGATATTTTGTTATCGATATTCAATATTTGATAATTTTGGTAAAAAATAATATTTCTCAACGAAATTTGATAGTCGCTTCAGAAATTTATTGGGAATTACGTGTACGAAACATTATTCATATCCGTTTAGATTTGAGATTTTTATTGCACGATGTCTAGGGGGTCCGTTTTTTACCGGACACAGTGTATACTGTTAAAACTTGCTGAGATTAGAAGCAAAAAATTCTCATCTATACTGACTTATGATAATGGATTTAGTTTTAGTATTTTACGCATTTTTTGAAGCTGTTATAAAAATGCCGAAACAAACAAATGCTGGAATTAGTCATTATGCCAGAATCATTTTTGTTTCAATTTACCGAATGTCTCATAAATGAGAAAAAACAAGATTATTCGGAATTGAGTACTAATAACACGTTTCGCAGTTTCTGAATTAGTGTTACGTAGTCCTAATAATTTGTAATTTTTACCCGTTTGGTGAACATCATTAGGCCGTTGTTATACGTAAGATTACAAAAAAAGCCTAGCTAATGCAAAGGGGAACGCGCGACAGCGGTGCATGTTTGAAGGCCTAGGCCCACTGCGAACAAAATCTAAGCTCTCCGATCCCAGCAATTCACGTACTCCAGATGGCACCACCGTCTCGCGTGGCTGCTGCCGTTTGAGTGGCCGAATGCGAGTATTTTGAAGGGGGTACCCAAGTTTGACGTCCCCGTACCAAGAGAATTTCTTGAACGCAGGGGACGAAATTTAAACCGATGAAAACTACGTTTAATACTGAAAACTTCATATACAGGCTGTCCCGGTCTGTTTCTCGTGATTTCGGCGCAATTCGCTTTTGAAATGTGTGTGGCAGCCAAAAATCGCCAAAAAAAAATTCATAAAACCTCTATTTTGGCGTTCAAGATCATCCAAGGTCATTGCTCTCGGTGCCAATCAAAAGCCAGTGTAGGACTTTTTATTAGTGATTAATGGTAATGCAAGCCCTATCTCTGATATACACAGTGTTTGAATTGAGAAAAACTAGCTGGGGTTGAACTTTTCGACGGTCGGAGCCCAACCAAAATTGTGATGTTAATCTTATGTATATAGTATATAGCTGACCCCCCTGTGCATAATTTGACCGGGTGTTAGGGAGATTAAAAAGCAGTTGGGGGTTACACCCCACAACCCCCCGGCAATTCAAACACTGGAGATACAGCGGCTTATTGGCTAAAAATCGCACATTTTTTCCCACCACCTCTCATTTAATGCCCCGCTGGGGGTGACCCCTGTAGAGTTTATGGAAAAGCTTTACGGATCCTGAAACTTGAGTCTTTCAGGCAGCCGACGGTGAAAAGTTGGTAATCCTAGCTTGCACGGTTTTTTTTACTGGTCTACCCGTGTGACCGACAGATGGACAGACGGACAAAATTGCGATGGCCAAGACTCCAGCAGTAGCTGTTGTCGCGCGTGAAAATGTTGCATAAATATTGTAAATATAAATATTGTAGAAAGTAACAGAATAGATTACTAGTTATTGAGGACAAATTGTGTTTATGTCTAAGATGAAACTTTCTGCGACATTTTCTGTATGACAAAGTGACATAGGACTACAATGTTGAGATTGTTAGTTAATTGGTGTTGGCTGCAGGGAAGCGGTTTAACGTCGTGATAACTATCTCGAGCAACCCGCCTCAGATTGCTGTCTACCGCAATGCTATCAAAGTCACGGCAGACGGACCACGCGAGCCGCGAGTCAAGACCAGTCAGTTATACCATGCACATTGTATTTTGAATAGCATTTATTTATCAAGAAGGGTAGTTAAAATACAAATATACAACAACCCAAACCCGAAATGGTTACACTAAGTTGATTATTATTCGATCAATTCGATCAATGATCAATCAAAATGTCAACATCGCCTCTTCAAGTTTCAAGGCCCAAAGACACGCGCTTACGCGCCTGCCCGCGATGCGTATATACACTTACGAGCTTATGCAGATTTAGCAGAATGTTACTATACTCACTGGTTATCTGCATTTTACCAACGTCAATTCTTTGTGTTTTTCGCATATTATAGGTTTAATTTGCGTGGATTAAACCACGGTTTAGACTCTGGAGTGGGATATAAGACAGTGGAGAACATCTATACAGATATGCAGCAGCAGTACTGGAACAATGTTTACAATTTTGGGTTTAAATGATGTTTTTACGTGGTAGTTTTATCTGGCTGACGGGGGCGTCACTTATGGAGGTTTGGGGGTCTATGATTTTAATTCTTCCGTATTTATCGTATCTTTGAAACAGTGTTAGGCCTACTGCTGCAAGAACAATATACACGGTGTTTCATAAAAAGCACCTTTTCTTTCTTTCATAATTTAGTCAAATGATGATCAATTTACGCAAAATTTTTACCAGATGTAGCTGAAGAAATATTAATTCAAAATATTTGGACAAGATGTGGCTTTTAGTTAAATATTTTTTGCTAGTCGTGACGTAATGCTGACGTCGTAGTGTGTTTCGAGTACAAACTGGCTTGTCGCAACCGGTGCTGACATTGCTGAATAGCTGATTTGCGTCGATGGCAAACTTTATCTGGTTCATTGATGACAAACTGTTGACGTTTTACCATTGTAGCCACAAAAAATGCCCAAAACGATCACTTTCACATGCACTTGTGCGGATAGCTTAACTTTTACACTTTCCAGCATGTTCTTTAGCTACATCTGGTAAAAAGTTCATGCAATTTCATGCAAATTGATCACCATTCGACTGAGTTATAACAGAAACAAAAAGGCTGCCTTTTTACTAGCACTTTTTACTACTTTTTACTAACACCCACCGCTTGCAAAATGATTGAGTTTTGGATTGCAAGACGCCTAATTTTATGCCCCAAAGTTGCTTAGTGCTGATACAATAAACATTTTTCATCAGTGAACAAAATAAAGTTTGCCATCGAAGCAGGGTAACAACTGACAGAACCAGCTGCGAAAAGCCAGTTTGTACTCACGACTAGGGATGTTCTCCGTTAACCGGTTAACCGGTTAACCGAAAAAATTTCGGTTAACCGGTTTTCTATTAACCGAACCGAAACCGAAAATGGCGGCCAAGATGGCGTTATGCAAAATGCAGTAATGCAATGCACATCGCGGTT
>Ga0209367_1001808_pt1 | contig 27227 bp, 18 predicted proteins | sample WorMetLIZISLAND2_FD_187412 | JGI IMG/M metagenome (GOLD analysis project Ga0209367, IMG submission 187412) | Marine gutless worms symbiont microbial communities from Max Planck institute for Marine Microbiology, Germany - Olavius geniculatus... ... | reverse complement strand
GTGGTGTGGGACAACCCTGCAGGAGTTAAGCCACACTGCCCTAGATAGGCAGCGGTGGGCAGCGATAGTAAGAATGGCGTCAGACACCAACGGGCATTGAGCCCACGGTTGTCGATGATGATGATGTGACCCTACCTGCCAGAAATGGTACAAATCGGCCTAGCAAGGGTGGCGGGGCAAAGGGGTGAAATATAATGTTCAAAAGTGGGCTCTTTTTTATTTCTTTTTTTATACTTTTCTTGCCAAGCTCTGGAGAACACATTTTAGGGAGTACTGCCGTATTTTTTGAACTAGATGACGTGTTTCGGTAGAGATTGATACCACTGAAAATGCTTAACAACGGAGATGCTCACCTACAAACTGCCAGTTGTTAGCGGCGCCACACACAAGCGTGTGTGCGCTTTTAGTTTGAATTCTTTCTCTTAATGGTGTGCACACTGTTTTATAGGAAATCCCTCGCAGAGCTGCGAAGCGTCACCTGCCATACGGGATCGCACAGTTTTGCGTGTCCATAGGCGTAGCCAGAAATTGGAGTTGGGGTGCATTTTGAGACCCGAAAGGCCGAAGAGGCCGAAAGCGTGGGTAGGGTTCTTGGGAAAGGAGCAGCGAGCACCTTACCCACTACCTAGAGGGTTTAAGGGAGCGCTACAAGATCCCACAACGGGATCCAGGGCAGCAATTCGAACCGAAATACCACAAAGCTAAAAAATAAGCACGACAATAAGTTAGCGGTGTGAAAAATAAACGCCATACTTTGTAGATGTTGTAATGCAATAATGCACACGTGGAAATGTGAAAATGTGAAAATGCAGTATACGTAGACCGTAGTGTAAGTAGCGTTTTCTGGGCTTGACAGGTAATGATAGGCTATGCAGAGTATCAGTGTTCCTGCGTGAAGTACGTGCAACCGATCGACCCTAGAGTGATTGTCGGCGTCGCAATCGCAGCTGCTCTGCTACTGTTTCTCCTCGTGCTCCTCATCTTCCTGCTGTATCGACGTCTTCGTCGAAAACAAGCCACTGCGGGGTCCGGCGTCACTTCAACAGAGCTCGACCAAAAATTAGACAAGCGTGGACAGTACAGCAGACAGTTACCGGACTACGTTAAATCGGAGGATAACGACACACAGTACAGTCAGCAACTGCCCGACGACTACGCCGTAGACTCTAATTTTTAGTCAGTCACGTAGTGCATCGCGTCTCTTATTCTCCTTCTGAATAACGGTTAGGAGGCCGTGGTTGGTTGCGACGTGCATGTACAACAACAAAAAAACTTTTCAAACTGTTTCGCTAACGTTGTGTTGTGTTTTGTTTTATCATAGACGTCGATCTTATCTATTTTAGAGGAACATAGAGTGCCGAATTTTCCCCTTCACCTTTCCCCTACTTTTTCCTTCCCTTTCTATTCCCTTCCTTTCCTTCTTATTCCACTTTCAGTTGTAAGCCTTAAAATTTAGTCAGAGGCCTGGGGAGTGCTGTAAGCTCCCCCAAAGTGGTCTAAACCAGAACCCCAGCCTTTATTGAATTTGGTGCATTTTGGCCTTCAAATGTGATATCCGGTGACAACAGTTTGATGACTTTCCTGAATAAAATGTTGTTTTTAAGTTATGTTACTGCTATTACTTCTTATATAATGGGGGACATTCGTGATATTGAGGGGACATGTGCGTCCCCAGTTCCATAAGGATTGACACCCATGCATTTTTGCATGTCGAAACCTAAATAAAATAACGGACGTCTCGCATAATTACATCTTCCGTCGTGACTTAATTTACTGTCAACGCCTGAGACGCTCGGCAACTGACCGCACGGCCGCATATTACGTTGGCACCGCACTTGGCGCCGACGTTTTTTTGTTGGCATTGTTGATTTATTTTAGGTCAATAAAACTGAAAAAAATATTCAAATTAACTACCACGTGACGTGGCTACGACAGTAACTCAGTTCATGTCCAGAATGCCTGTTGCATTGCTGTTGCACTATAATAAAACTGCAGATAAATTAAGATAACTAACGTTTTTTTGGCCGACCGTTAGAGTCAAGCCCATGTCACGAGCTGTTTGTCTGTCGTCTGTCAAGCGGTAGATTTTATCAAAAAACTTATTAAACAATTAAATTACTTTGATGTGACAGCTCTCGGCGTGCAAAATTTCAGTGATCAAGTGCAGGAAAACATTTTAAAATTTGGAGTCGAATAACGGAAAAAGGAAAGATGTGCGTTTTACAACTGATAAGTCGCCGTATTTCATTTTTGATAGTATGTCTTTTTAGGCGGTATGGTCGGCCACCTTAGCAACAGCTGCGATTCTTGTTTAAAATTAATGATTGATGCAGTGATGTGCCGCGACAGGCAGTCCAGTTACAACAAGTTAATAATGCGGCATTATGCGTGTAGGTAATAAATGCTTGCAAAATTGTAATATTCTCATGGATACGTAGAAACTGTTTCGCCGTTTCACATAATGTCTGCAGCGCACAGTTAGGCCTGCATTATGTCAAAAATGTAAATATACTTTGAAACATAAATGTAAAAAACGTTCCAAGAAAAATAATAAAACGTTAAAAAACGTAAAAACGTGGCAAAAATAAAAAACGTTTAAAAACGTTGAATAAAAAACGTTGGCCATAATTTGTTCAGCTTCTTGCATAATGCCTAATGCTGTAAGTGCAGTATACATGGAATTATAGTTCAGATAGAGAGAACTTCATTTGATTTCAATGTAGCTGTGATGTCATAAAACCATAGCATTAAACTAACTAAATATACTGGTTAACAAAGCTTTTTATTTAGTATATTTGGACTAACTAAGTAAACTACATCACTATATCTATTAATTTATTTCTGTGGTCCCAAAAGTGCTTCACAAAGCCTTTAATGGGATTTTCAATGCACGTTTTTTAAAGAATAAAAAACGTTGAGCAAAATAAAAAACGTTAAAAACGTAAAAAACGTGGCAAGAATAAAAAACGTAAAAAAACTTTTTTTACATTTATGCTTTGAAAACAAATATGTACAGGCTCTATTTGTAACAGTCTAACAGAATCAAACTACAACGAAGCTTAAACAATCATGAACATCTGCATACGTGTATAGGACAACAAGTTGGCGGTGTAAAATAACTTTGTAAATGCGATACAGATGTACTAAAAACACTCAGTCAATTATAGCCGTTTTGATAAAAGAATGTTACAATCATAAAACGGTGAAATTATGCTACAGCACATTGGACAATGTGATGGTGAATAGTATCAAAATTGTAGGCCTATAATTTTTGCTTTTTTGAATGTATCCGTCATTCCACGTCGCTGTTAACAAGCGCATAAACTGATGTTTTGTTCATTTATTAGTACATTACAAACAGGCCATCAAAAGTTTAAGTGCGCAGAGTTGTAGTAGATAAATTTATATTTGTTTGGTTATTTAGGCATCAAAAAATTGTGCATTATCACACAACCGTTTTCTTCGTTTTCGCGATGAAAAGATTACATGTTTCTTTCTATTTGGACTGTAGGCCTAAACGTGCAACTACCATCTTATATAAATCGGACAGCCGGTGTTTGTATGCACAGTACACAACGTCTATCGGTCGTCCTCCGTGTTCTTGAGAAGTCCCAGTTTCTTGCCAAGCCACTTGCACTTCTCCTTGACCTCTTCCTGCATGAGGTTGAAGCACATGGCAAGCAGGGAGAGGCCGAACGCCAGCCAGAGCGCGCAGAGAACCAGCTTCTCGCTGGACGCCCACTTGTCCATGTCCGTGCCGGGCACTATGTCCCCGAAGCCGATCGTCGACAGCGTGATGAAGCAGAAGTACGACCCGGTCAGGTAGTCCCAGTCCTCCCAGAGTGTGAAGAGCACAGCCCCGGCGAAGATATAGCCGGCAATGATGACCAGACAGATGGTGATGGGAACGGTGACTTTCTTCGTGTCGAGGTCGTCCTCCGAGTCGCCAGTCTCTAACTCGTAGTCGAACGGGTCAAAGTCAAAGTCCGTGCCGGCGGCGTTGTCGGCAGAGATGGCGGCCGGGGTCAGTCGGAGATCGATCAAAGGCAGCTCGTTCGGGAAGGCGACGGGAACGCCTCCGCCATCGTGTCGCCGGTGGCTCATGCTGTCCGCAATCAGAGTCACGGCGTCGCCGCGGTCTCCGAGATGTCGTATCGTTACGGGAGACCGGTAGTCGTGGACGTCGTCGTCGATGGTGTGGTATTCGTCGTGGCTCGGCGCCGTCACGAACGAATCGACCGAAGTCTGCATCGACTTGCTGGGGAGTGCCCGCCGTCGACCGTCGCTCAGCCTCGCTGTCGGCGGCGGCGCGTCATCACCTCGCGAGCGACCACCACCGTCACGTCGGTGCTTCGGCGGTCTCACGGCAATCCAGTCCTGCCCCACACCCGGTCCTTCACCGTACATACACGGACCTACAGCCGGGGACGCGTCTCTCGACTCAGCGCTGGAGCGCTTGCGCAGAAGTTCGCGTAGTCGCAGCCATCTCAGCTGCGCGGTTTTGTCGACGTCGCCGACGGCGTTTCTGCGTCCAGCGCCTTCCAACAATTCTGTTTGTGACGTCGCTGCCATTGACTCGGGTCTCGACACTGCCGCACCTAGCGGTAGACACAATAAAATTTACAATCATTACTTTAGCACTCTCATTAATTTATAGAGTGTTTACACGATCGACCAAACATCGAGCAGCTAGCTCGACGTTCTATGGTAATTAACATGCTAATTAGGAGGGCGGGCGGGTTGTAATTGAAAGGCATATAAGGCTTGATCATTGTCGACTAGGAGCTTAAGCCTATAGGGGACGGCTAGGTCCTTTGAGCTAGGGGCGGGGTTCCAATAAGCCTGCTTGAGCCAGCTCGATGTTTGCTCGACGTTTGCTCGATCGTGTTAACAACCTATTACTGACACCCGTGTGCGTTCATATCTGTCAATGTGTAAATTGAATGATTTTAAACAAATTTATGGCATTTGGGGTGATTTTCGCCATGCCCTAGCACTAGTAACCAAAATATCAAATATGAGAAACCGAGTGTCAGGACTTACGTGTAAAGCTGGCCGATCAAAGCTGAAACACCGTAGAAAATTATTATGACAAGCAGTAAAAACAGCAGTTCTATAATAATATAAAAATAGTCAAAAATTAGTGCCAAAAACCTGTAGGACGCGCTTTGACAGACGCAGATCTTCTCATGACATCACGATCACCAGCGCCGGCCGCACCAAGCGCCATACGAACCCGTCTGCTCGAGTCATTCGCTGCCGTCGCAGAGGTCAACGTCTGACCCACAGCTGAGTCCAGCCTCGTGTCCGAGTGCGAGCGCGAAATACGAGTACCTCGACGTCTGGATGGCTGGCGCTCGGTCTTCGCGTCACGGCACGTGGCATCTCCGGCGTCCGCAAGTCGCCGACTATGATCCGGACTTCCGGCCGCCAGGTAATGTAGATGATGATGTCGTTGGACGTCATCGTCGTCGACGTCGATGATGTCAGTCTCTCGGACTGCAGTCATGAGTGCGTCGTCGGTCGTCGTCCGTTCGTCGTCGCTCGTCGCAGTCGTCTCGTCCTCCAGAATGTCGGTCTCCCGGGCCCCGGACACCTCACCCAGGACCGCCGCCGTCGACTCTTTGCCCGGGCTGTCCTCGCCCTCCGCCGCCGCCGACGTCGTCGACACGGTCGTCCACGAGGAGGACGACTGGCGAGGTCCCAGCGGCGTGATTATCCCAGCTGCAGCTTGCGGAATCTCCACGAATCTCGGATTTCTTGCAGGTTCCACACTGACGATCGCCGCTGGGGTTTCCCCGCCGTTCCACTCGCTGAACCGGAAGTTGCTCTGCTGCGCGGCGGCGGCCATTATTTCCCGCCGTCGACGCAGCTTCAGCCGCAGTCGTTTCCGTTTCCGTTCGCACTTCTCGCAGCACAGAACGTCGCAGCAGACGCGCTTGTAGAACAGCCGAAAACAGTCTGCGAGAAAATTGCCGATGTTAGACAGGTAGAGGAACGTCAGCGGTATTCCGACCAGGGCATAAACGATCGTCAACAGTCGACCCCACGAGGTTTTCGGAGCCACGTGACCATAACCTGCACACAATAAACGACGCTGTATTGTGGACGTGCATTAACATTGTACTCAAAACTTTTACATCGTTATTATCACCGTCATGAACTTCACCGGCATCATTTATTGTACACGGTAAGAAAAACACCAAAATAAATTGACAGAAGCAAAAACAGGAAAGAACTAAATTCAGCAGCAGCAGCAGCAACAATAACAACAACAAATAAATAAATATGATTTTTAATAACTGCAATTTTTTGCAGGAAGATGACACATATATTCATAATCAGATTTTGAATAAGCAACATTGAGCTTCAAAAAGACTTGAAAAAAAGAGAAATCACGATGAGTGTAAAGGGCTTATGTGAGTAAAAAGTTTCCGGTCAAAAAATGCAATAGCAGTAGCAAATATTTCGATGTCGTTAGAGGAAGTTCTAGTAAAGCCGAGAAGCAAATCTTTGAATGTTTTGCATTTTTGCAATAGACTCTCGCGGCAGTTTGCCATGCCATCAACAGAGCAAGCCTGCATGCCGTAAATGTATTTTTGTCGTCTATTCGGTAGCGTTAACAACTCCACAAAGTACAGGGCCGAAGCCAAAACCTTGGATTTAAGGTGAAGGCCAAAAATCATTTGCTGCTGCCGGCGTTTTTGCTGGTAATCAATAACCATTACCGTGCTGACAGTGCTGTTAATCGTCACCGTGGTAACCAGTTCCAGGTTGTGGTGGCGTTTTTCTGTTGTTCGACCGCTTCGGTGGTTTTTGCCCTATGCCGCACTTTCGCTACCGCCAAGCGCACAGCTTCTTGTTTTCTGCATAATCTGGTAAAGTCTGTTGTTATCAACACCACTGCTGACATAGCATGCGGCCGTCCGCGTTATCCTCGAAATTCCTCATCATAGGCTTTAAAGATATACAGGGTGGGCCAGAAAAACTGGACTAGGCCTATTTCAGCGTCGATAACTTCGCTGCGACAGTTTGTGATAGAAAGGTCTACGTGATAGGCTCTAGGATTTAAAAGAAAACTTTTATAATTTTATCTAGAAAAAGTGTAGAACTTGCATAGCGGTGCACTTAAATATTAACTTTTGTTTAGAGAATGCGGATGCAAAATGCACAATAATCTTTTCAGCTCAAAGCTGCACTGGTGATCGTTTGCATCAATTTAGGTTTTATTGCCGTTTTAATGCCCTTTCAATTTTGCGTTACATTAAGAGCCCGCACGGGACAGACGAACGTACAGACAAACAGACGAACAATCAAGACGCACATTGCGGCCTACAAGATGGTCGCATATCACACGTACGTTTCAATCTAACTGGAACCATAATCCAGTAAACCTAAACTTAGTGCAATTGTACATCAAGACAGTGGCGTAACAGTACAACGAAATCACGTGTTCACACTAAGCAGTCCCCTCGTTCAATTATTCGGCGAAGTCGGAGTTCCACTTCGTAGAAGACGAGAGTTTAGTGTGAGTCAGCGACGTCACAAGTGGCGCGTAGATAACATGTTGCGAGATGGTGGCAGTTACAAGGTCGTCATGGCGACGACCGACGTCATCCATCGTTCAAACTGCACTGATCATAACCTGCAGCCGCAGCCTCAGCAGCCACATGAAAGATATGCTGCTTGCTGCCAGGCACCACGCATCTGATACGGTACCAACCATTGCACGTTCATCATCTCTCCTCTCATAGCGACGCATTATACACGTTCGACCTGCAGCCAGGAATAACCGACCAGCCTCTGAAGCATAACAGTTCCAGCGCTACTGTGACCTGCCCGGGACTGAACCTGACGCCATGCAGAAATTATTGGGGATTGCAGGCTAAGCCGTTCTAGATTTTGTGTGTCTGACAATGATGTAGACCTAAGTTAAGCAAATTTCATCAAAATTACAAATGAAGAGACGAGGAGGATTTTGGGCTGACTAGAGAAAACAGCGATGGAAAGTAGGAGAAACAAGAAATAGGCCTATTATTAGATTGTGACCAATCTAATGTACTCCTCGCGTGCATCATTTTCTTCTGTATTCTTTTAAAAGCTTTTTTTGTTCCTTTCGGCATGTTTTAGATACTCGGCGTCTAATTGAGACTCGTTTAATATTATACGAATAGTGACTGGAGTCGAGGTCGTTATTGAAAATTGTCTCCCCGAAGTTCATAAAATGTTGCCCGATTTTAGAAACTGAGAGGAGAAAATTATCAATAATGGTCGATGGCACTAGCTGCCATTTTGTCTTGTTATACCTCAACGCATGCGACTGGCACTGTTACGGAAAGACGGAGCCTCAAAGATCACGACCTTGATTTTTTGGAGTCACGTGATGTCATCGGTCACGTGATCATTCGACTCTCGGTGGTCGACTTTATATGGGTGGTCCATAGTGACCATGCGTCTATCTAGCACCGTTATGGAGATACGGCCGTTTGAAGTTCTCCCAGGAAAGCTCTTCCAGGAACAGAGATCGGTCGTCAATCGGCGGGCGGTCCTTAATATTACACTGATCTCATATACTCCTCTCGGCTACGTTAGGAACGTAGCGCGCGAGGAGTAAAAATAAGAAAGAAAAGAAGAGACAAAAAGAATATTTACGCTTCGATTTTTTTTCAAGATTTGGCCAAGACAGAAAAAGGACAGATAATGATATGTTCGACGTAACTGTGCATCTTGTGCAAAGTCCACTTGTGTACAGAATCACTTCACAGTCTATGGCAGTTGCTGGACCCCACTTGATCTCCCGACAGGTAACACGGCTATAGTCGATGATGTAAATAACGAATCATCATCAATCTATCATAGACCAGGGAACATACAGGTATCCACGCTGCATCAGCAACCTTTATCACAATGACAGGTGGACAGACTACCAGACGCAGCCGGCCGCTTCTGATGTCTTTCATCTATAAAAACCAGACCTTTTGTGCGAAAAGAAAACAAACTGCACACCGTCATATTCACAGTCGGCAGTCGGCTTGCTATGAAAAATATCAAAGCCAATTTTTTTTCTCTAATTCTCCTTTAAATAATAGCGGCGCTATAAGTATATGTTTTATTGAGTTACAAAACATTTCGCGTGCAAACGATATGCCGCTGAGTCTCAAACAAGTTAAGACATTGTGTTTATTTATAATTTGCGACTTGTGTTAACGGATTTTAGATTTTCTTACTCCCTCATTCTTTGGACGTTTTCGGACGACATATACAGCAATGCGATTGTGTCCAATGGCCATGATTACATGCGACAATTATTTTGCACCTGTGTGTAAAATATTTCCAAAAAACGTTTTAGACGTGGTTATGTGCAGAAAGTAAAACGTAAAAACATTTGCAAACCATTTTCGCTAATGTTGTTTGTTTATTCTTTGTGTTTGTTTTTGCGTTGTTTGTTTTGTGTTGCTGCCGCCATGGCGAAATTAAGTTTTTAAAGTTTTCAATATTTTGCAACCACGGCCTACCGTGATAGTGTCATTTCGGAAAATCTCACAGACAGGCATTAAGCTAATGACTGTGTTTAGTGTACGGTACAAAGCGATCATCATTAAGCGAAAGACAGACACGGCCGCCGCGAGTTCTCGGCGAGAAACACATTATTCGCTGCGGTGCAGGGATGATCATTAGTTTCAATATATCGCTTTCAGTCCGGCTTGCCGACAAGCGCTGACACGTTGACGATCATACCGCAAGAGGGAGCCAGACGCCGAGTACGAGTGAAACCAGTAAACGCGGCGAACTTGCCGCGAACGAAGTAAAGACGCTGTGAAAATGACTCGCCATTATAAGTGTCGACACCGTTGAAGAAGCAGGAAACAGACGGCCGTACTGCACAACGGTTGAAGAACCGGGAGATGCAATTTTGACTCGTACAATTTGATGCAGTCATTGCGTTAATCGGCCAATAAGAAAGTGAATATTTTGGTCGACTGCAGCCACGTAACAAAGTTGAAAGCTTAACTTTTGCTACGGTTGTTGCTCGTACTGAACCAGCTAACCAGCAGTGATGTTCTAATAATTATATGCAATTATATAAATTATTATTATTGTCGATCATCGAGACCATCAATATCATCTCCGATGTTCCTTCAGTAATCAGCGCAGCGTCCTCTGACGCTGCTCGCTTGCTTCCTGTGTCTGAGTTCATTTAAACATTTAGTTTTGTTTTACTTCTATATAGAAGCGCCGTGCCGTTTTACGTAAATATTTTAGACATTTGGAGCTGAGCTCTATATAGACGTTTTTAAGCGTAACTTTTAAACATTCCTGCTTTTTTCCACAGTATACTTACAGGAACGATACGATGCACTAAAAACTATTAGCCTTCTGTGCTACTACACGTAGCTAAAGTCTGTATCAATTAAGTGTAATTAAAGTAAACTCAATTGAATTACTGTAACAATTTTTACTTGGTACACGTCACAGTGTATACACAAGCACATTTCTCGTCTTTATAACTTTTGCTGTCCTTAGTAAAGAAGTCACTTTTTAAATTTCCGCTATCGATTATAGTTAATGTTTGACGCTGCTATACGCTGTTACGCTGTTAGCAGTCCTGCGCCACAAGCCCGAAAACACCCCATCGTCACAGACAGATCAAAGGAATGAGCTTTTGCTGCGCGCTGCGGCAGCTACCTTCCTGCGATGATATTCCTGTGTTTTATATGTGTCGACTCTCTTGTTATTTACCCGACAACGAATTGCCAAACGAACGGCGAAAATCCTCTTTTTACATTTACCATCTTCCTACCTTATCGACGCTCATATATCAATTTTCCCTGTAGCTTATTGACGGTAGCATAATAGAATAACCTACTGCGAAAAGCAGGTTTATATCGTGATAATCAAGCTTATCAGTTTCTGTGTGATATACAGGCGAATAAAACTGCACAGCTCCACTCAGCCACTGCGCGGGCAATCTCTGCTTTACTTCGCTTGTCCAAAAAGTATACCATTGAAAAGCGAATAACAAGATTTAAACAGAGCAAAGATGATCACGAAGGATAAGGTGTAAATATAGTCAAGACTGCGAACAGAATTACTGGTATTGAGTGACGAGTTTGGTACTTTGGCAAGTTGTTGTTTGAGTCCAAATCGCTAAATTTTCAAACAGAGAGTACGTTTAAAAAGCGACGAAACTGGCCAGATTCGAAATAAAGAAAAATAAAAAGACATAATAAATTTACACTCAGATGCAAGTCAAAAAGCTAAGAACCGAAATGTTAATGCAGAAGACAGGACGGAGTTACGTGTATGTAAAAAAAGGTAAGCGAAAACAACACAAAGTTTGGGCTTTTTCGGAAAAAATACACAACCGAGTTGTCAGCAAATAAGACGAAAAAAGATCGGTAGGTAAAGTCAGTTCATAACTCGGTTTCAGTGATGTCCGGTCCTGTTATATGCCCGTGGATTACCTCCTAGTATTTTAAAGGTTATTTATTAGCCGTGATCACGCATTTACATCGGTCTCCATCGGCTTCCACAACGTTTGCTTTACGATAGTAGGATAATAATAGGATAATCTGTTTCATGATCCAATCGCTATTTTGTTATTCCGGCTTATCCTTATGGCAGCATGCGAGCAAAAGCTGGCGCAAATGCCAACCTATAGGGCCAAAGGTAGCAAAAACAACAAGAAGTCCAGCTATCGCTAAAGTGGGACCGACCGTGCTAGTTATCACTGACCTTAAAGGTCATCTAAAATCAATGATATTCATTTCATCTGAGAAGGTGTATGCCACTTCCTATTAGTGATTAATAGTAACCTAGGCCGTATCTCTTACCGTTTTCGAGATATAGAAAGTTTTCCGTTGGAGAACGAACGTCCTTTTTACCTTCTACTTCATTCAATCCCCAATTCGAAAATGTTCCCCTTGGAATAGATAGCTGAAATTTTGCATGCCCGAGTTTAAGACACATATCTAATTATTCGCGTAAGAACTTTTCCCCTACGCTTTACCCGTTAGCCACAGTACATCCGTTACAGACGGACGGACGGATGGACAGGCAGACAGACAGACGGACGACAACCGTAGCAAAGGGTCGCGGGCCTTAAGCTTACAGCTTAAGGGTCGGCCATAAAATCACATAGTGACAAACAATCACCGGACCTATAATACTGATCTTTGTACAGGAAGTAATCCATTGTCAACACAGAAAAAAACGTGAACAATGCAAATGCTCTACGTCGGGTTACAGCTAGCTACAACGCTGCATACCGATGGTGGTGGTGACGGTTACGGCGTAGAGAAGCGCCCCGGCAAAAGACCATTGCAGCTGCGCTTCGTCCGTGTCGTCGTTGCCGTCCCAGCCCTGGTCCTTCACCGCGGCACGCACCTCGTATTGGAACGACCTCAGTATGTCCTCGACACGGGTGGTGAAGTTGTGACGCTGGGCGGCCAGGGTGACGGTGGCGCCGGCCGGAGCGCGGGGTACGCCCTGGTACCGAGTGTCGTGACGACGCGGCTGACGCAGCGTCCCCCGAGACTCGGCCAAGTTCGACGCCAGTCGCCAGATGTCGTCGACCATCCGGCCGCGGTCGCTCACCACCTAATACAATCATCCGACATGCTTTCCTAAACCTACCATTTCTACTAATTACTTTGACTTAAAAGGTTAAAAGTTAAAAAGTGTATAGCTCTTTATGGAAACCCATCGCAGAGCTATGTAGCCAGAGCGTCACCTGCCACATGCGGTCACACATGGTATTACCTGCCACCAGACACAGATGAACGCGCCCGCCTTAAAGGCCGGTACTCGATTTGCTTACCTGGGAGGGATGAAAGGCTGAGTTGACTTCGGTTTGTTGTGAATTAATTGGATAAATCTTGGAACAAGTTGTATATACATCTTGCCACGTCGGGATTCGGTGGATTTGTTGTAAGCTTTCTATTTGATAGTTTCATATGTCGTACAACCTGTTGCAGATTTGCTGTAGACAAAAACTTGATTTATTGTGGATACTGCATAACAAATCCACAGCAAATCCAAGCAAGCTTGAGTAAACAGAATAAATGGTGGTATCTGTTGAAATAACTCAGACCTTTAACGTATTATTTTTACAATATTTGCCTACTAATAAACAGACATTACAAGTGAGAATGTTAGTTCCTATTTTAGCGTTTATTGTTATCAATCGAAGCTAACGGACCTTGAGCTTAACGCGGCGCTCGAAGGGCGCTTCGAGGGCGCGGAAGAGGAATCCGCCCATGATGGAGTAGGCGACGACCATGCCCGCGAGCCCAACGTGTGAGAACAGGAACGCGGCGAGCTGTTTACAGCATGCGACGACGCGCTGACGCTGACGTCGTTGACGCTCTCGACGTCGCTCGCTGTCAAACAACATCTTGCGCCGCTCCTCACGCAACTGCTCACGCAACTGTGTCACACGTCACAGCAAATCAAATCAAATTGCTCATTTAAAACATGCAACTCGGTGACAGAAGCTTTGCGACTGCTGGCCTCTGGAACAGTATGTCTTCACGACTGCGTTAGCCGAACATCGAACTCAAAAAATTTCGAAGGCTGCTGGAAAGACTTTAGTTTTTGTGAGACACGGGCGCATACTGACTTTTCGTTTTCGTACACTATATTCTGCTGCTGCAACTACTACGACAACAACAACTACTACTATTACTGCTAAAACATAACAGTACAAATGCTACAATTGCAGCAGTTTAGAGCTATCAATTTAGTTAAATCAGTGACATAGCAATATAACAGATAGGCTTAAGTCTAAAAACCGGAGAATCACAACTGAAATCAAAACTGAAATGCTGTGTAAGTGCATGAGACTATGGTAGGCTAAACTGATAGTAATTATTATTAAAAGTAAAAGGAATAAATAAGATGTAAAACCTGAAAGGTTTTTTTGGGGGGGGGGAGGAAGGGCGTGGTTCCTAGAAATAAGCCAAGTGATCTGTAAACCGCTGAACTGAATCTGGACGAGTGGAGACATTACATATAGTGTAAGTAGAAGAAATAAAACAGTCTTTTTTCGGAAAAAATAATTTACACGATTCACTCGGCTAATGTGAAAAGTTTGGGATTTGAGCAATTTTTGTCATAGGCCCTAGTAACCAGTTTTGTAAGTAACCTGTTTCATCTTTGTCGCCTGATCAGGCCGCAGACTGTCGAACGGCAGGATCGAGTCTTCGTACTCCAAGGAAACGACGGATCGCTGTTGACAGTGCGTTCAACCACGATTTCTACTCTTCCTCCACCGAACGTCGTCACGTAAATAACTAAATATACAGCAGCTTGGAGTCACCGCCCGGATATTTAGGCACACACCGAGTTAGGCCTATAGTAGCGTTTTTGTCATATCCGTTCGTAATCGGAGAAGCGAATCGGCTTTCGTTTACACGAACAAAAGGCATACGCTCATCACCCGCGTGCGACTCGACTGTATGACGTCACGGCAGGTTATTTCCGGTTTCGCTCTATATCGGTCGATCGTGTCGAGTTCCGGTCTTGGCTTGTGCACGCAACAGCTGTTTCACAGCGTCAGCAGCAGCAGCAGCAGCAGCAGCAATGGAGTGACGGGCGTCGGCATCAGCACCGCTCTCATCTTATCCCGTGTCGGCAGCATATCCCGAATACATTGCTTGGTTTCTGTGACACCCCGATCTGTACATCTTGGTTAAAGTGCGATAAAACTAGACTTAATCAGTGAAAATGAGTTTTTCAACGGCACATCGATCAGCAAATAAGAGGCTATTTCGAGCCACAACAACGTTAGTAGAAAGTGATTACGCTGCACAAATAAAAACCAGTGCGAAATAGTACAATAAAAAGTTTAAAAACAGGATAAAACGACAAATGTGATAGGCAAAACCATAACTCGAAACAGCGCTGTCCATGTGTGACAACGTTGCAATAAAAGAAACTGAGCTAAGCAACGTAAAATACGATTGTCATTATTCATTAATAAACATAACTGGTTTTTTGGATTTGCTTTAGCTTTATCTTAGACGTAACTACCAGGCCTATATTCTGTGATAATCGCATCCGATTTTGTTTTAGTGCTGATCCGTCTAAGGCCCAAATTCTATTACGCCGACTTTTCTGTGATGCCCGCCACAAACCCGTAGCATCTCCGTGACACGTGTCACGGAATTTGAGCTTAACCAAGATGTCCGACTGTTCTTAACGTGCTACTAACCAAGACGTTACACAATCCGTGTCTGGCGTCGGTGTGTTTATCATCGGTTCTCTGGTGGCGCTGATCAGCCAGCGCCAAGCGGCTCACTCGCCTACCTGTGTACCTGTATAGTCTTTTGCCACTCACTCACAGCCTACCTGGCCGCCGGGGGCGCCGGGGCGCCGGTGTCGGTCGGTCAGAGCCGCCGCCTCCCGTGGGCAACAGTCAATCAGCCAATCAATCTATCCAGCTGCCAATCATCTTCTCCCCATCTTCATCCTAACAGTCCAGTCTCCGCAGCCTCCGCTCGCCGGCCCACAGAAATTGACGCCGTGGACAGGAGCGCGCTCCCAACACTTGCAGGGGCGACGCCCCCACATGCGTTCGATTTCTGACGAATTTTTGCAACAGCAGACTACACCATTTTGCGTGCAATTGGAGTAAAGGAAAGGGATATGAAAGAACGGAGAAAAAGAAAGAAGAAAAGGGAAAAAACAGGAAGAAAATAGGTAAAAACAGAAAGGAAATTAACTGACAGATTAAATGAAAGAGATCTCTTAACAGTGTTTGTACTACTAGGGAAGAGTTAGAGCTTGAACACCAAGCTGCTTTTCTAAACCCAACCCATTCAGATTAGGTATTAAAGGTCGATTATATACAACACATATACGATTAATTTACGTCACAATATATTATTCTGAACGTACTCTCTGGCAGTCCAAAAATTTAACCCCTTTAGCTATTTTTTCGGAGTTCGAACCCCGTCTCTGAAACTCTCGGTGCTGGGCCTATGAAGTTTCCTCGCCGGTGTGTCTGTCGGTCGTGTCGGCGGCGCAGTGCTAGACTGCATCTTCTATCGGCGTCGAGCAACTTTTTGCAGCAGCAGCAGCAACATGACAACCCGTCGATAGACGAGACAAGAGGCGGGTCTGCACAGACGCGTGTAGGCTATTGCATCAAGAACATGATAGAGATTAGATAATACGACAGTGATAACGACACAACGATAAGTCTGGGGTCAAATCAGCCTGATGACATCAACGATGACCAGCTCCCGCAATACAAAACCCAAACCCAGTTATTCTTTTGGCGTTTTTACCGCCAGCACCTAATTCACAGTAAACATGACGAAATTAAATCTTCTCGAAACAAGTCTAAAACAACAAAATATGGTGAGATTGCCGTCGTGCTACTTCGTTTCTGTCAGCGGCCGCCCACCCTCCCCTATTGAGTGGATGTATTTTAAAACAAGTGAAAATTTTGCACGAAATGCACTATTTCGCCGTAGGACATGTTCGGAAATAAATCTGCAAAATTTCAGGTTAAATTACCAAACGTTTGCAGAGAAAAAGGCGAAAAATTTTAGGGGACTACTTTATTTTGCCGCACCGTGTATATTCGGATAAAGTTTTCTACCGTTAATGATTTTTTCTGTAATAACCAGCAGCCAAAAGTAAATTAACGTGAAAACTGTTTACGGAACAACCTCTTCCGTTTCCACGTCATCGACTTTAGCCGAATGCAGATATAAGCAGGTCGTTTTCAACAGAGGAGTTACAAGGCGTTTATGCATCACGTCGTACGTACGGCGTGCTTGGCGGCTATAGACCTAATAGAGTCCATGTTGCGTGTTTATGCAGCTGCTGGACCGGGCAATCTCAAGACCTATATGTTCGAGGCCTCAACCTTGAAGTCAGTCGGTCAGTTGGTCCGCCACTTACTTAGAGTTCTCGCAATTTCAGGTAGGTACACTGTAAAAACTGTCCTTAGATCCTAGAGTCGAACAGCTGCATAGGGCCAACATATTAACCTGAAGCCAATTATATTATTATATTGTTATTATAGGCCTACACTGTGTCCAGAAAAATCCTGGATATTTTCAATTGTGATTTGAAGAAAAATTATCAGGTTTCGATAATTTTTGACACCAGTATTTCTGACACAGCTGGCGATCAAATGATTGTTTATATAATTTTTCACCCGCCCCCCATTATCTGCTTCTACACTACTCGGGGAAACAGAACCAACGAAATATTGCATTTTTATCCTATTTCGCCTGTTCAAGTTTTCCCAGGTAGTGCAGAAGCAGACATTTGGTGAGGTGGGAACAAGCTAAGCCCTAATTGTATTGTTTTGACACTGAAAATTGCCAGCTGATTTAATCTTGATTTTGGTTTTGACTTTGGTCTTGACTTTGGTCTTAGACCAAAGTCAAGTCAAGACTTTAGTAAATTAGCAAAACTTGACCTCACTCAAGGCCAGCAGATGACCTTTCTATAGATAAGCACTGGCCTTGACCTCACCCACTGTAGGCCTATTTCGTTTGTTCTGATTTCCCCAGAAAAGTGCATGAACCAGGAGGGACCTCGCGCCACGGGCCGATAGAGGATTAGACCTACTACATACAGCGCCCGCCGCCCACTATCCGAGGTAAAATTGGGGACCCAAAATGAAAGCTTTTGAAAAGCGGGGGCCATGGCCCCCTGGTTCCTCTTTTTCCTTCAGCTCCACCGGCAATGACGCTATCAGCCTGTCGCGAGTTTCAAAATATTACCAGTCAATCAATCTATATTTTTTGTCATAGTGCCGCAAAGCAAACACCTTCATTAAGGTCAAGCCGAAACAGATTAAACTGGCAGCCTGTCTCTCAGCTTTCGAGTGCAATATCATATCATAATTATCATGATAACGTTGTAAACTGATTTCCGAGGTGGCAGCACCGTTGAACAAAGTATCACAAGTATACGCTGAAGATCTATAGATTACGCAAGCCGTTTTACCTTAGACTGTACATGGGAGATGAACTAAATTATTGCGTTTACAACGGTACGTTCGTACAAAAAAGTTTCTCTTGCTGTTTTGAGTTAGATTTGTGGAAATTTGGTACAAAGCAAACATGTTTATTAAGGTCAAGCTGAAATAGACCAATAATTTTACCAACCCCCCATGGCAATATCAGAAATTCGCATATAATTATATTTTTGGTTGCCGAAATTCGTCAATTTTGGCAAACAGACAAAAAAGTAACAAGTAACCTGAGCAAAGCTCACATGAGTGTCATGACACGACACAGCATTGGTGCTCCCACCTAGAGAATCAGTGTACAATGTGCAATATTTTTTCAATAACATATTCTGAAAGAGTACCTAAATTTCGGTGCCTCCATACCATGTCCTATCTTTTAACCATGCTCCGTACCATTAAAACATGCACAATCGCACATCACATATAGTACACAGACGTCTATCTGTCCTGTATGATCAAACTGACAGATGAATACCGGTACAGACTAGAACTTATGAACCCTGGTTGGAGCAACCTATTAAAATGCTACATCATAAAAGTGAAAGGAGGTTTTAGGCCATTTAATCAAGCCTTTAAAGTGGGGAGTTAGAGGGGCAATTTAAGTCGGAATTCATCATTACATAAAACAACTGCACTATTGCCATAAACATCATTTAGCTTGCTTCCAAATGCTTTTTTACAGGTACAGAATGTCCAGAAATCGATGAAGCTGGCGTTTATGGTGATTCCCAAACCTACTGGACGTTCAGCTAGGGGAAGGCCCCTGCAGGAAAGAGATGGGAAAGAAAATAAAAGGGACAGGAAAGAGGAAAAGCTAAAGCAAGGAAAAGCATGGGGAAAAGTTGCTCCAAGGGCTCAGGAAAATAGATGCTCATGATAATACTGATGATAAAATAATAATTACGTGCATAAAAACAATTAGTTACAAACATTTACATGCATTCAAATGTATGATAGAGCAACCCTCAAAAGCACATTAATATGATGCACACAAAAAGTCTAGCAAAAACAACAACAACAATAATAAACATAATCGACGTCAATCAACACGTCTAACACCGAATTACAAAGAATTGGAAGAAAGTATTTGGCGTGATTTTCGTCATGTTGTGTTGATCACTCACGCCTTGCTGCAGGCTGTGTATTCACATTCTACTTCCTCTAGCACCTTCTGTGGATCAGCTAGACCGTTCTGTTTACACCATGCATAAACACAAAAAATAATAATAATTCGGCATCAAAACACTAATACTTTTGGCTCTTGACGTCTTTCCCAGAGTTAGTCAAACATATTTAAGTATTATAAGAGAAAAACAGTTTAACGTTTGTAGACAGATGTCAAGTTCCTGTGATTATAGTGACAGTGTTAAATTACTGGCAATTCACTGCCAAGAGTCTCAGTGAAATAATAAATTCTGAAACTTTTGGCTTACTTTAAACTATCAGCATTTTGTGCACTAAACACATCAGTGATTACAAAAATGTTTGAACTACAGACTTTCATCATAGTGCAATGCAAAATATTTTTTAGAATTAAAAATGATCAGTGCTCCCAACATCCACTGGGAATAGTGCTGCCACCTACAAGCTTTAGTTCATGCCCTATCAGCCAATGTTGAAGAATTATGAATGACCCAGAATCGATAAAAAGCCTGGCAAATCACCAACAAACTTTTTTCTTGTTTATTAAAAATTCTCCAAAAAACTTCATCGAAATGGGCTGAATCCGTTTTTGAGTTACAAACAGACTGATCGAACAACATAACCTTCTCGATAGAGGTGAGTGATAAAAAGTCTGAGCAGTGACATATGTCTTACTGGTGGAATTGGGAACTGCGTTGCATCAGGTGCCGATTCTCGGTTCCAATCTTTCATCTGACCACACTTTGCCAGGTCGTCAACCCACATACCTTCATACACCTGGCCTTTGTCCACGTAAAAGAACTGACCAGCTCCACTCTTCACTCCATTGCTCCACGACCCTTCATATCGGTTGCCGTTTGCTTCACCAAACACCAAAACAACAGAACTGATGTCGCTGCAATATTTCTGACTCCACATCAAAAGATGAAGACTGATTTTATCAATTATATTTCAATCAAATTTATTTTATAAATATGGCAGCACAAGTCCTGGGACACGGATTGAAGATGGCTGTTTACAGTAATACATTTAAAGTCTTCAAAAAGCTTTCAACATTTATAAAGACTTAAAATATAACTGTTGCAGATTTTAAAATCACTGTCTACAATCAAAGTATCAACAATAATAAGAAATGGAAGTAAAAAAGTTGGTAACAAACTTTGTCGTCAACTGTGCAACTAAAAATTAATAACACATTAGCAAACATTTAATGCACTATAAAAAACAATGGTATATTACAAATCACTCCAATGCATTTATTCTGCTGCTATTTTAGACCAAAAAACTGCAAGCAGATAAAAATTAAATTGTCATGTTTATCACACTATATCAGAAAGATGATAAAAAACCTAGAAAATTCACACTAGAAGGTTGCATGTGCGATTATGGCAAATGTTGCATTCAAAATGAAGTACAGTGACTCATTAATATTTCAATATAATATCTAAAAATGTTCAAGTTATTACTTATTTATTTTCAGTAATGGCAAATAACCATGTCCAGTAGTAACTTACGCAATCGCAGCATGCCTTGTCCACAGCGCTTGCCTTCACACCATTCGCCTTCATATACTGAACAGTCAGGATAGGTCATGCGACCCCAGCCATGCCGCTTGCCACAGTACCACTCACCCTCATAGCTGGACATTTCGCTGTAGAAGTGTGTCCCAAAGCCCTATCAATAGCATCAAAACAATCACTAGCACCAACCCTAGGCAATAGTGCTGTGGCAAGCAATTAATCCACTATAAGGTTTACTGGCCGCAAGCTTATAGAACCCTTAAACTCAGACAGCATGTTGTGCTGTGACTTTTCCATCTGTCTGTGGTCTGCAACGGTGTTGTTCATCAGACATGCTAAGCATGCAGTGGCTTTGCACCAACTCAAAATATACTAATAGGGAATCACTGTTGCAATATTTTTGCAAGCTATGCTTAACACCCTAGAAACAGTGTCAAAACATTAAATGGTAAAAGAACTGGCTTATAAACCAAAATAAATAAAATTTAGCATAAAATGAGACCAAAATCTGTTAAAAACACAAATGTAAGCAGCAAACAATATTTTGTATACATCTTATGGTTTAAAGTAACACTTTCATTAACTGCTTTACAAATTATTGTCAGTATTTGAAACTGCACACCTAACGTCTTGGTATATTTTTGTTTTTATAAAACAGCTTATTGTTGCATTTTGCTGCTGAAACAATGGCACATGTCACTGAGAAAAAAACAAACAAAAAATGTGGAAACAAATTTTCAATAAAATAATTTAATAACAAGTATCTAAAGACATGCATACATGTTTCTTATTGTCTTTCCAGCCACCTGAATACTGCTTTGTATAACCACCATCTTCAGTCGGAATGCTGTATGTCCCAAAGCCATTTCTCATATCTTCCTTCCAGTCACCATCATACAGTGCTCCGGTTGCTTTCCATTTGTATGTTCCTTTACCTATATTTCACATTATGTACACTGGTGAGACAGCAGCAGCAAGCAAACACAAGCTAAACGATCAATTTACTGTAATGCAAGTCACGGTGGTCTAACTGTAGCACACCTGTGGGCTAAAGTATTCTACAATCCAATCAAATTGTACTGAATTCTCAACAGCCACACATCAAGCAAATGATGATGCAAAAATGTGTAGCCAGACCTCATATATCACTGCTGGCATGAGTAATCGCAAGCTTTCAGCTGGTTATTTGTTCAATGAGTCAAGTGCAATAAATTGCATGTGGGCTTCTGATTCCAATTATCACCATATGTCTGCAACGCCTAGTTCAACTCAGCCTACCATTCTCTATGGAGAACATGGGTACCCGAGAAAGTTTACAAACTGAAGATAAGCTAAAATCTGAATAAAACTATAAGCAACAGTTTATAGGAACAAAAGTGAGAACGATATTCTTATCAATACCATGCTTCTTGTTGTTCATCCATTCTCCTGTGTATTCATCTCCATTTATAGAATAGACCGTGTGCAATATGCCTGACTTCTGCGCCAGCTGATCACTACATTTCCACGGTTCTGGGCTTTTAGGCGGCTTCAAAAAAGGCATTGTCACATCACAAATACGTTAACTGTCGGCAGGAAAAACTTACTCAATTAAAAACCTGATTGTTTAAGTACGATTATTTGCATAAAAATACGATTTCACCGATTATGGCACGTAAGCCATTAAAACATTCCGCCATCCATATTTATTTACAACGTTGCCAAGGAGACCAATGCTATTAAATATTCTAAGTTTTGTCGGTAGTGAGGCGACGTGTAGTCAAATTTAAAGTAAAAATGTCATTTTAACAAAAAAAGTATCGGTACACGTAAAATAGCCATAGTACACGGCGTTAAGTCGATACGACAGCTGAAACTGTAAGCTACCGTAAACCTAAACATTTTTAAACCGAAAAAAATTGTGCATAAGTGTCAGCAGTTATAAACTGATAAGTTTTTTTTTACATATATTTCTCTTAAATAACGAACTGGGACGTCCGTTCGGTCAAGCTGAGCCATAATTGTATTGTCTTGACATTAAAATTTGCCAGCTGATTTAATTTTGATTTTGGTCTTGACTTTGGTCTTGACTTTGGACTTACCGGGAGTATCTACTGACATTGTGCGTGTGCAAAATGTCGTGAAATTGTCGTAAGATGTTTTGTGAATCAAGCCCCCAAAAAGAACCTTTATGTGCTATCACTGTCAGTTTGTTTACTGTCGTTACCGGTATGCGATATCGTTTGTATAGTTTCAGTCAGTACCATCACTATTATTGTTGTAGGTGAATTCAGTGACGTCACACATTTAATATTTTACGTTGTTTATCAACAAAAGTTTTAGTATAGAAGAGATGTGCAGTGCAAAGGAACACACGTGTGCTTGTAAAGGAATACGACGGTGTCTGTTATGTGAAGACCCGCAAAACCAATCTAATCAGAATACTGCAGCCGATGCAAAAGTTGTTTAATGCTAATCTTATTATCCGGCTATCGTAATAGGCCTCTACCCGTTGCCACATTCGCACATCCGCTCATTACTCATAGCCCCACACGTCTATTCTTAACCGGAAAATAAAAAACCTACAAACCAAAGTTGACGTGTGAACGTTTCCTGCGGCAGGAATAATTGATGAAAAGGTTAGGGTTACGCAGCTTTAGACACAAGCAGACGGCCGCACAGTAATAGTTTAAGAGATTGGTCATTCATTGTGAGGAAATATTGCCTTAACACCAGTATTGGTCCTGCAGTGTATGTGAGCAGAAGCTCCATTTTTGTTGCTTTGTTTCTGCAGAGGCGGGTAGACCAAAGAGATGCAAAGGAGAGAGAGCGATGCTAGGAAAGGGCGGTGGAACATATTTAAAAGTAAAGGTACAAATAATCTATGAGCGAAAGGAGCAAAAATTTTTTTTAACTGGTGTAAGCAAAATTGTCACATTAGGCTAACTTTAAAAATTCCAGGGGAAGGTTTGAACTCGTCAACTCCTTTCCCCTCATGTATGGCCCTGCAAGTAAGGGGCTATAAGTAATCTGCGAGGAAAGCGAGCAGGAAAAAATGGAGTTGTTGTGCAAAATTGTCGCATTCTGTGCCATGCGTTTCTGGGCAATTTGCCACCTAAAAATATTTTCCCGCAGTTTTCTATTTTTTACTCCCCTCAACTTTTTCCAAGAGGCATTTGCCTTTACTTATCAATGGAGTGGATGCCTCTGTCAGCGCCTGACAGCACCCGACGGCCGCAAGACGTCGCAGCTCCACATTAGCCGTTTTTCTCCCGAACTGAAAATAGTAAATTTCACAATGCTCATCATCAGTTCGCCGAACTAAAAATAGAAATTATGTTCACTCAAATGTCCCAAGCCTTTCTCACTCCTCACATGCGCATACAGTGCCACTGAACAATGATTTCAGCTTTGATCAACATTTATTGTGGCATGAGGCTGTGGGTGAAATGAGTCTTGGCACCGCTTGCAGTGTATGCATGCTATTAACATTCACCCCACGGTCATGATGCTACAGCTGCTCTGTTCCAAAACTGAAAAACTGAAACTGTCAATAAAAAGTCTAAAACTGCGGTTTTGATAAGGTTTGATGTTGCTGAGTTTTGGTGCTGGTTTCAATAACCATAACAACACTAATGTGCTGCATTATTTTGCATTTTACTTGCTAAGTGTTAATGATTAGAAAGCCTACAGTTGATAAAAAATACAAATGAGTTAGTTGTCATGACTGGCATATCAGTGATAACAATTGTAGATAGACAAATAGAATATTATTTGCTGCTTCCATTCATTTGTGCAGGGCTATGTCTACTGCAGTATTTGCAATGGAGCTTGGTCAGGTGACAACATTGCCAGCTGTCATCCAACTCACAATGGAGAATTTATTAGTTTTTTGGGAATCAGCATTATTCCAGAATTTGTTTCAGAATTTGAAGAGCATTGTCTGTGTGACAACATAGATTCAGGAGAATGGACTGCCTCCCAGTCTGGTCGATACAAGCAGGTTATGGTCGATCTCCAGTTCTTTATTGTTGATTGCACTTAGTTTTCGTTAGATATGAGTTTTTGTAATAATGTTGCACAGTTTGCTTTGTGACAAGAACTGCATTCTGTTAACTTCTTTGCTTATGCATTATTAGTTCCATAGGTTAGGAATGAATCAGAGGCATATTTTTTTCAAAGTATGAAGAGTACAGCTAAGAAGGGGACACCATTATTGAATTCTTAAAAAGTTGTTTGGAAAATTATCTCAAAGGATATGCGCTAATGATTTTTAACAGAAGTTTTCAGTCTGCCTGAGTAATGCTCAGTCGGCAGGGTGATTGAAACGTGGGATATGAATATGTGTTTATCTCCATGTGGGCTGAGATTATTGTTATCTATGATATACTGATAGTAGTTCTGAGAACTAGCCATTTGTTATGTTGTAGGATAACAGTCCATCTTCTAATTGGTTTTCATGTAGGAGTTGGGTGTTGGGACGGAGAGGAGGAGAGACTGCAATCCATAATGTTCTAAGATTGCACCCTGAAGTAAATGACGTTAATGTTAATTGTCACTTGCAACTTGAGGCTGTGTCTGTGGTCTTGTTAGGATTTTGGGCCAAAGGTTAACTTCAAGAAGAGGAAAGTTCGAGTTGGGTCATTCAGTGGCCTGCCTCTATACAGCAGGTTACTTGTTGATCGCTTCGCTAACTATTCCTGCCTGGTGGGATTTGTTCCGGTCGAGCTATGCAACTTGGAGTATCTTCCACAGAGAGGTTCAGCAATCGATGCTCACTATGATGATTGGTGGTTGTGGGGTGAGCGGCTGGTAACGTTGAACCTGCTGTCTGATACAGTTCTGACATTCACCGACGACACTCAGCCAACCTTGTCTGTGCTTGTGAGGCTGGCTTGTAGGTCACTGATCGTGGTGTCGGGCCCAGCCAGGTACACGTGGAAACATGCCATACAGAGACAGCACGTCACTTCACGCCGTATAGCCATGACATTCCGTGAACTGTCAACTGAGTTTACCATTGGCAGCGCAAATGACAGCATCGGCAAAGAGCTCGTTTCTGTCGCCAGCAGTTATATTTAACACTAAATACTGTGTTTAGAAAAATCGGTCCACTTTATTCCCATGCATAATTTAGCCAATATACTGCAAATTTTTCAAACATTTTAGCCCAAAAATTAAGTATACTTTCAGCTGTTAATGATTTACGTAATTTTCTAAAATTTGTCATATTTTATTAGTAATTTGCTGGCTAATTTCAGCTGTGGAGTGATATTTGCCACATGTTAGTCATTGCATTTTTTATGCTCAAAATTTTTATTTGTAAATTTTTGCATTCGGGAAAGTTCATGCTTCTAATATCCAAAAGTGTTGTCTCTATATTATAGCCCAAATGTGTCCAAATTAATTATAATTTATTTCAGTTATGCACAAAGGCAAAACTCGGCATTTTTTCTGAGACACAGTGACAATAGCTCAAATGCGTAATGCATATGAAATTGATTTTTGTTATTTTTAGTTGCTGCTAACTGACACTCATCATATGGCATAGCTGTAATTCATTCAGTTAGAAGAAAATGCTGTGATAACTTATTTACTTGAAGCAGTCTGGTGAAGTGGTTTATAGCCAGTGGGTTCTTCTGTGTGGCTTCTAATGAATTTTTTAGATGTAGTGCTGAATTTGTAAAATGATGTTGAATTTATTGATATTGAACTGTTTAAAGTTGATTTTGACAATGTCACAGTTGTTGCATATCTGAACGTCAACATGCAGTCATTCACTTGTTCTTCACTTTAGTTTGCATTGCAATTATTAATGAAAAATACATGAGTTAAATAGCTTTTGCTGGGAGAGCATGGCTAAGTAACATATATCTGTGATTGGGCCGGGTGACCATGGACCAGGCTTAAAAAACTTGGTTAAATGGTGCAGTGGTATTGTTAAGGCCAAAACCCACTACTGCGACCCGACCAGACCAGACTTTGTCGGAGACCCGGGTCACAGACCCGGGTCGCTGACAAAGTCTGGTCGCAGACAAGTCTGCGACTAGTCCCAGACAAGTCTACGACCAGCGTCACATGATGTTGATCTGACCTTGAAAACATGGAAAACTACGAAAAGTTGACCTATTTGATGTTAAGATGGCGGATGGGATTGATGAAGACAGCGTAATAAGGTAAAGGTAAAAGGTAAAGGTGTCAATTTGTATAGCGCATCTCGCGTACATCGCTTCTAATGCGCTTTTCGTCACTAACCCGAGCTGCCAGCCACGCGGCCACCAAGTGCAGCCTGCAGACACAGGCTGTCGCAGCGGCCGGCTAGGCAACCCCAGTCAACTGTACCAAGGTTCCCACCTTCCATAACCCATAGTACTTACTACTCATTTTACCGTCCCACGGAAAGTAGAAGGCTGAGTCGACCTAGCTGGCAGGCTTCGCACCGAGATGGTTTACCTGCCCACAGGCAGTCACCCATCGCAGTACTAACCGGGCCCGGCGTAGAGTAACTTCGTTTCAGCCGAAACGCGTTAGCAACTACGCCACGCCACCAATACTTACGTAATACTTGCATGCAGTGCATTACTTGC
>Ga0209367_1001806_pt1 | contig 27233 bp, 18 predicted proteins | sample WorMetLIZISLAND2_FD_187412 | JGI IMG/M metagenome (GOLD analysis project Ga0209367, IMG submission 187412) | Marine gutless worms symbiont microbial communities from Max Planck institute for Marine Microbiology, Germany - Olavius geniculatus... ... | reverse complement strand
ATTTTTGGCCTATAACTCGCTGTATCTCAGTAACGGTGCGAGATAAGGCCTAGGTTACTATTAATCACTAATAGCAAATCGTATACTGGCTGTCGATTGGCGCCGAATTCAATGACCTTGGATGACCTTGAACGCCAAAATAGGGGGTTTTACAGATTTTTTTTCGCGATATCGGGCTGCGCAAGTCTTTATCATTCACAAGGAGGCGCCACCGTCGCTAACGCCACACGCCCCTATGGCCGATGTGCATTATGGTCCCGATGGGCCGAGTCCAAGTGATATGCAATTTTCGAAACTATAACTACTGAACTGGAAATGCTATAGGCTTTCGCGCGTCTCGTGAGCTTGCTCAAATTACTTGTTACTTGCAATAATCAATAAGGTAATCGTACCGTCACAGGCATTAAACATCATTAGACTGATTCACAAGTAAATTTTGAAAGAAAATTTTGCATGCTCTTAGGAAAACGTATTATGTTGTAGTTGCTATACTATTCTTTGGTGAATTAAGTATTTTTAATAGCAAACGAATGAGTCATCTACATGTGCCATAATCTAATTTAAAAATAATTTTCCTAGTTGGCCTGCTGCGTACGTCGCTATTGGAGTGCAGAATATAATCCTTTTATCTGCAGTTCTACGCAAAGACGCTGGGCTTCAACGTGCGCTGACGATTGACGAATGGCTGTCCCTGAGCTCCCGGTCGTTTCAACACTGCCGCTAAAACGTTTTATTAATGCAGTAGTCCAGAAATCGCAATGGCACGAGTCAGGAAAGCCTTTGGAGGAAACTGAAGCCTTTGATGTGTCTGTCTTTCTCGTGCATTTGTTAGGCAGTCGGGTCAATCCTTGCAAAGTGAGTGCAATTTCGTACGGCCAGGTCTGGCTGGTTGTTGTGAGCTACTGTAGGCTCTAAAATAGATGTAACAATTGCCGCTCTAGGACTTTCTGTGTACTGGTTCATTGGCAAGCGATAAAATAGCAGTGAACGCGTGATGTACGGTGGTTTAATTAAGAACTAAGAATTAAGAACTTTTGTCATAATTGTTTCAAATATTGACCTATTTTCCAAAAATGTGTTTCATTTTATTATGGACCTATATATTATATAGTCCGCAATAACATCATTCTGCTGTATTGCGGGTTGTGCTGTTTTTCCATGGCAGATTTAGGCTAGCATAATGTGATCGATTTTTGCTGTGCTATACGCTTTATCACTTACGCGTTCTCTCAAAACTGATTTAATCAGTGAGTTTATTTTAAATTAAAACCCCATAAAAACAGAGACAGACAGACAGCCATAAACAAACAGCACAAAAAATAGAGACACAAAAGGTTAGCAGTAAAAACGCTGACACTCAATGTACTAATATGCACACTGCATGACTACAAGAGAATTGGCACATAATTAATTCAATGAAGAAATGGCGTTTTACTTTTGTACATAACAATTTCGAAACTAAGCAGACTGATATCAGAAGGCATGAAGGTTACATAGGCAAACCGCCTGCAGTCAAAAAATAGCTTTAAGATGTGAATGCCGAACGAACAAACAGCGCCGTCGTGGGTTTAATAGGTTAGGGCAGGAAGTTGCAATTTTCTGATAAATCTATGACTAACTGCAAATTTCCAGCTAAGGAAATATGAATGCTAAAAATATAATTTTGTTCCATAATTCTTCGAAACAGGAGATCCCAATTTTGGATGTTTGCACAAAAAAATAATCGATATTTTCCGCAGGAAGCAGGCTAAAATTTAGGGGGAGCAGTTGTCTTTTTCTCTTCTCCCTGTCAGGAGGCTACTGCAAACAAAGTTTTGTTAGTAGTGAAAAAAATTCGGCAATAAGGATTGTTAAAAAGCGTATTGCAGCAAGCAACAGTACTATATGTCGATAGAATGATCTGCTGCGCGTGTGACGACAGAGTTGGTTGTCAACGATGTGTGCCTCACAACACACGCAGATACGATTCTCCACAAGTTCGTCCTGCCAGAAACCACCGCTTTCTTTCTCTCTTAGATGATCGATCAATACGCCGTCCGCGCAGCCTGCGGCGCCGGGCGCGCTCGCGCTCACTCCGAGGACTCGATCGCCGTTCACTCCTAGTCCTTCCCAGCCGCCTCTCCATCACTGGCGACTGGCGCCGCCGTCTTCTCGTCCTAACTACGACGTCGCTACTATATAGTTTTATGCGTGTAGCCTACTACTGCAGCCAGAGCACTTCTCGTGCTTCGGCGTCTTCAAGTCGGCGTCACACGTAGGCTTCTACTTTGTATTTACATGTGTGCATGTTTGTTCGATATGTGCAGTAAATTATTACTTGCTCAATTTATTAATTTGCACGAGTCCAAGGCATACCGGACACGCGGGTCGCAAGCCATGGTAATAACAAAGTACCAATTAATTATACACTCAATCTACGGCGATAAACACAAAAGCAAAAAAAAACAAATTTTGCATTTTTTGCACGAAGTTTCCAACATTTTTTTGCAGGCTAAAATTTATGATAAATTTGTTTAAAACACGCATTTTTGTTTTAATTTTTATGTCTTCGATGGCGTTTAAACCCCATTAGCCTCAACTAACTCCCTTATGTGTAGGTCTACGTATACGTATACGAATCTGTTTTGTAGTTTTTTCTTTTTGTATGAGTGCGTTTTCTATCTTTTCATAGAAGCCACGAACTTCAATTAAACTTAATTGATTGATCGATTGAAACTTGAAAGTAAAATTATCTATCCACTCAATCATCCACTTAGTAATTTTACAGTCACTCTTATTCAGCATTTTTGCAGTTCCGAACGCCATGAAATGACACATGTAGGAATATCCGAAGAGGAGCAGATGATGTTATATGCCTGCTAGCGAAACCGCGTACTCGTATGCCGAGGAAAATCGAATGCTGCGATTACAGCTGCGTGTCAGACCAATGATTAGCCGGAGGCTGCACCGGGGGCTGCGGCCTAGCTGTATCATTCCATCTCATCCTCGCTAGTTCCATCTCTCTCCTTCTCCCCGTCTCTGCTGTCCACACGACCACCAACATCGATTATGATCAGCGAGTATCTCGGACGACAGATGGACTGATGATAGTGGTCAATTGCAACGGTCGGCAGAAGCAGCCGACCGGCATGCATATACGCTACATGAGGCCAGTTGCAGCACCAGCTAGTAGGCCCCTACCACATCCTCTGCTGTTGAACGTATCTGTATTGTTTTCGCTTACCTGCGTATTACTATTCACGAAAACAAACAAAGTGTGCAAGCAAACAAAATTACTACACAGTTAATCAGTAGGTTTATTTGAAGTAACGAGTGTATACTGTGCTTTCACCAGCAAAATTTCCGTTTCTGACAAAATACTTGCTTTTACAAAATTTTCGTGATTCTTTTCAAGTTAGCTTAATCTGTAATTGATCCTTTTTTATTTTAAACAAAAATAGCAAGCATTGAAATACGTACAATTTCCGGTACGAAATGCAACTTGTGCCAGCAAAGAAGTCAGGACATGCGGCCGAAAGCGTATAAGTGTATCCTGACAAAAATGGTAACGTTATTCGACATAAATAACTTCATACTTAGCACAAAATTTTATAAGTAATCCACTTATTTTACTTAATTAATATATACAAAGTTTGATAAAAAATAATGTTGAAGATCTTGTACTCATCTAAAGACATCAAGAGCCTAATTACGCATGGCGACAAGCACTTTTGTTTCATGTTACCAGACGCTCAAAAGATTACGCAAACACTTAAACATTTTTGTGCCTTTTCTTCTTTTCCGATTATGCACAATTTCTCAGAGTCGAGTAATATCGTGCATGGTAAATTTTCATTAAGTGCTTATAACAATCTTGAAGCTGACAAGACGCGCTAAGAAAACATGGCAAATGTCTAAATGTCTGAGTTTAGGGCAATATTTAAGAGAGAGGGGGTTAACGGATTCAACCCCCGCCCTGAAATGTTGGAAATTTTTTAAGTTAATGTGACAATTCTGCGTTATTTGTACCTTTACTTTTAAATTTGTTTCGCCGCTATTATTTGCCTTCATTGTTCAAACTGCATGCACTAAATTTGGTCAGTTGATTCTGAAAAAAAAATAATAAAATTGTTGCCACTAAATGTCATATCTCAAAGCTAAAATGCATCAAATTTGATGTCGGCTAAAGCTCCGCCCCAGACCCCGCTGGAAAAGCTCACAGAGCTCCCCAGACCCCTGGATTTGATGGGTCCTACTTCTAAGGGAAGAGAAAGGCAGGCGAAAAGGGAAAAGGGGAGGAAAGGGAATTTAAAAAAGAGAAAGGGAAAAACGAGAAGGATAAGAAAAAAGAAATAAAATCAACCTCCCTCACCCGATAAAAAATTTTGGCTATGGCCTTGTCTGAGTCGCCGCGCTGCTTGCTGATCGAGACTCGGGTGCTTCGATGAAAGGGATCGACATGACGTGTTGACAATTGGCTCAAAATCCGGATAGTTGCAGAAAAAAGTTGTATAGTTGAAACGTTGACACACTTAGCTGAAGCAAGAAACTTAAGATTATAGTACTACGGCTTTTTGATAACAAACTAGTGAAGAATAGTGAAACGAAAACGTCCAATCATCCAAGTAAGTTTCTAAGTTGGCAGCATGGAGATCGACTGTTTTATGTACGTGTCTGCATAGCAGAGACTAGCGAAAAGAGCACGCACGTCGTTAGTATGATAAGATTGATGTTCGTCGTTTGTCCGATCCACAATACAGATCTGCATAGCCTATACTTGTGCGTACAGGTCATTTTCTGATATGCGTAATTTTCTGACGATGAGCGAGCGAAGCCTAGAGTATCTAAGAATGCAGCGAAAACACCCTGTATCTAGTCGACAATGGCTCAAACTCTACTTTACGATTTGTTGTGGATCTGCCGTAATGCTGCAGAACAAACTGCATACGACAAATCGACAAGAAATCAAACCATGCAAAGCGGGCACTGAAACACGCGGCGCCGCGACGACGACGACAGACGAGCATTATCAGAGCGACTGCGAGGAACGCAGTGTCGAGTGCATGGCCCGACCCCACCCCCACCCCGGCCGCACACTGTACAGTGTACAGCGCTGGTGGTAGACGAGCAGGTGCTCTCACTATGGTGCAGGCTCGCCAGCTCGATCGCGAGCTCGTCGACGTACTCTATTAGACGACGACGACGCAGCAGCAGCAGCAGCAGCGGTGACGGCGTCTGTCTGTGGAAAGGTCGCCCGCGTTGCGCGCAGCACTGTCTCGGTATGGTGGCTTCACATCTCTCTGGGCTGTCACGGAACGGTGTATGGCTTCGTGCCGTACCCAAGCTAAACTCGTCAGTTATCGTGTCGCGGATTGAAGCAATTTACGACGACCTCTCTGTCTCGGTTACTTAGCTCCACCTACCGACGGACACACCCAAGAGTCACGGTCGCTGACCAGCATTCCGCGACAGCCGAGTAATCGAAGAAAACATACATCCCGGACACAATTCTCCGCCGCCGCTGTCGCTGTCGGAAGCGCTTTCCGCTGCTGCTGCTGCTGTCGGCGCGTCAGTCTGTCGTCGATCAGTGGCGCGAGTTGTTGAGAGCACTGTAGCACTGTGCAATGTGGTGCACCGTGCACCGCAGGGCATGTAACGTCGACCCCCCACCACGCCTCCGGTCACTGGTCAGCTTGTCTGTCGCGCGCGAGAGCCGCTGACGTCGATCGAAAATTTGTAAATAGATGAGTTGTTAGTGCAGTGTGCGAGGTGACAGACGGCAGCGTCATAGAGCAAATAGGATCGGGCGGCGATGCCAGCAAGAAAAGCAGCAGGTATGTCGCCAGAGACCGCCAACGTCGATGTACGATGAACGCTTCTATTGGCACTGATGATTGACAAATAACTCAGAAGATGCAAGGTGCGTGCTTTCTTTATCAGTCAGTCTCTGTCATGCTCGAAGAAAAAAAGATGAAAAGTGAAATTAAACGCAGTAGTAACAATAGCTACTATTAGGCTGGCTACCTATAATAGCTGCAGGCTATCGGAGAGAAGGCATAAGCCCAGCAAAGTTGCATGGCTAGCTATTGCATTAAAGTAATTCGAACATATTGGTGGATTTTTTTCCAAAATATTTTCATAATTTTTTCGGAAGCCCAGTATTTCTCCACACGCAGATTGTGAATCAAAAAGCGATCGTCGTTAGTTAATCCAACCATTGTGACGAAATCGCAATTTATTCGCATAAAAGCAAAACTAATTTTTATATGCAGACGAAGAACGACGCCATTTGATGAAAATGATACGCGAATAAACAAAAATGCAAGTGCACTGTGTCCCAAAAAAAGACTATGACACTATCAATCATAACTTGAAAAAGGACTAATAGATTTTTTAAAAAATAAGTTAAAATAAATAACAATTTATGTTCATGCCAAAAAAACTATTTACATTGGATAATACTTCTCTAAGTCACAATCGATAATGTTAGGAAAGTTTTTGACGTTTTTTGTTCATTTCAACGCCTATTTCGTGTGATTTGTTTTTCCCACGCAATCTAGTGTAAAAACAAATGTTGGGTGAAGTGAGGAACTAAATGGCTAGTTGTGTCAAAATATTCGTACCGAAATTATTAAAATCTGCTAATTTGTCTTTAAGTTACGATCAATAATGTTGGAGTTTTTTTCTTTGTTACGCGCGACAACAATGCTTCGCGCGTCTTCGTTATGGTAACTGAAACTTTCGTACCCGAGAACTTTCGTTCCAGGGAACGAAAGTTCCATAGGTGGAACTTTCGTTCCTTGGAACTTTTGTTCCCTGGAACATTCGTCCCCAGGAACTTTCGTTTCCTAACATTGATAAGTACGCCTATCTTGTACACGATTTTGACGCGCTACAGCTATGCATAGGCGTCTATAGTACCATTGTTGTCTGTCTGTCGTCCGTCCGTCTGTTTGTCTGTAGGTACATGTAACCGATGTTTTGTGGATAAGCTTTCGGTTATAGGGGAAAACTTTTTGCACGGATAAATTAGCCGTGTGTCAAAGCTGTCTGCATACAAAATTTTGGGGATACAGTGCAAGGGTAACATTTTCAAATTTGGGGTTGAATGGACGAGAGTAGAAAAAATGTTTTTAACGAAAAACTTGCCATATCTCGCACTTTCAAATAAAATAAAAATCATCGACCTTAGATGACCTTGAAGGTTAGTACTGCACAGGAACTGTATAAGCTGTATCGCGTCTTCCAGCAACAGTTGCAGGGCTTTCTTGTTATTATTATATCCTGCCGAAACTTTAGCTATATAGGCCTACGTCGAGCAAGAGACACGAAATTTGAATTTTTTTTTCGCTGAGCTATAGCCTTATATAAGCCCTACGTAAGGGGTTCAGTAATGATCAATGACAAAGAACGAGAGTTCCCGGGAACGAAAGTTTTCGGGTACGAAAATTCCATGAATCTTAGCTATCATCGAGGCGTCCGTCTTTCTGTCCCGTCTGTCTGTCCGTCCATCACATCTTGCTGCCCTATCAAAATCGTGCATGCCAGTACAGTAGGCCCTATCAAAAAATCCCCACTGTGGGCTGTCCCAAGGAATCTAGTTTCTTGCAACAAAATTTCATGCCACTGGGTGTTGAGGGAATTCTTCTTGAACGAGGGCGTCAAAGAAAGGCACCCCTTAAAAGTGGTTATATTACCGCTATTGACTCGTCTAGCGTAAAAACGGTTGCAGATACACAGAAAAGCACTAGTGACAAGCTTCCAAAGATTTTTTACACTGATAACCTTGAGCGACCCTTAACACCCGAAATACGAAGATTTGGTGATTCTTTTTGTGATTTTGGGCTGCAGTACACATTTCGAAAGTGAATTGCGACGAAATGACTGGAGATAGGCCTATACCAAGACAACCTGCACATGAAATTCTTAGCACTAAACGTAGATTTCAGCAGTTTAAATTTCTGCTTTATATATTTAAAAAGTACTCTGTATAGGGGCGTCAAATGTTGGTACCCTTACTTCTTTAAAATGCGCAATGTTTGCTAATATCCACAAACTTAGCATAAAAACGGTTGCAGATAAACACAGACTTGCTGTTTACCTTACCAAGCACTACTAACAAGCTCTTAAAGGGTACCAACATTAGTAATCTTAAACTACTGTAAAATTCAACAAGAAGCCCAGCTGTCGCTAAAATAGCCGACCGTACTGGTTGTCAGTGACGTTCAAAGTCATCCAAGGTCGATGATTTTCATGTCATTTAAAAGCCAATATGCCACTTCCTATATTAGTAATTAATAGTAACCTTAGCCGTATCTCTCACCGTTTCCAAGATAGGTCAATGGAGAGTTTTCCGTTGAAAAACGCACATTTTCCTACCCCCGTCAATCCAACCCTTGATTTGAAAATGTTTCCCTTGGTGTAAATCGCTGAAATTTTACACGCCCGAGTTTCACACACATGGTTAATTTCTTGTGCAAAAAGTTTTTCCCTGCGACCTGCCCGTTAGCCAAAATACATCCGTTACAGACGGTCGGACGGACGGACGGACGGACAGACAGACAAACGGACGACAACCGTGCCAATAGCTCGACCGTTACTTAAGTACGGTCGGCTTAAAACGGCTTTTCACTGATTTTTTGCCAGTTTAGGCTGTGTCGCATATTTCAACAGTGAAGTGCACCGAAATTACTAGAGATAGACGAAGACAACAACTATTATGTTATTATGAAATTTTCAGCATACAACGTGGATTTTAACCATCGGAATTTCGACCTGCTGTGTTTAAGGAGTCCTCCATACGGAGGTCTCAAATTTGGGCACTTTTTCACAACGCATTATTATTGTATTGCACGCTGCACACTGATTCCCTAGGTGGCAACACTGATGCTGTCGCGCGTTACGTAAGTTCTGCTCAAATTACTTGTAATTTTTTTGCATTATCAAACAACAGGTGCAACAGGTGGCTAAAAATGTCTAGCGGACAAAATGCAATTTTACAACAGCCGATAGAAATATTTTACTAACATTTCAAGATTTAAATATGAAAGTTTTTCATCTGAGGACACTGACATAGGCTAGATAGCAAAAGCAAAATAATATTTAAATATTTCAAATATTTTCGCGATAAGTCTATGTGCAGATTAACGTCTTTATAGTGCTTTTTGTCCTGACTTGACAGATATTTTTAATTCGTAATGACGCTGTTTATTCCAGAGAGGGCTAAAATACACCTTTAATGTTACCGGTACGTTGATATTCTGCTACCGTTTTTATTTCCCAACAGGACTGCACCATCTGCTGGTTCAAAACTACAGGGTGCGGCAAAAAGTAGCCCCATAAAGTTTTTCGCTGTTTTCTCGGCAACCGTTCGGAATTTTAACGTGAAATTTTACACCTTCATTTACGACACCTTCTACATCTAACTGCCAACCAAAAGTTGATTCTGTTGAAAAACGACGAAGTTATAGACTTTTTAACATGACCGCCTACCGATTTTTACCGATTTTTTACCGACTACAGAGCGACGAAAACGAAACTGAACTGAACTGACACAGATTAGCGTTTGACCAACTGACCAATGGACAAGCGTCGCAAGCCTGTTGGTTATTTTTTGACGCGTACGTGAGCGTAGTCATGTAAGCCACCGACGCCGTTAGACGGTGCCTATTGTAATGCGTTACTGCTTGCCCACTGGTCAGTTCGTCAAAAACTAAGCCATGTCAGTTTAGTTCAGTTCAGTTACGTCGCTCTATGCGCGCCTTAATGTGTGTTGTTCGACACTAGAATGTTGCGACGTCACCGTCAAGACATGAAAAAATTCATCGTCTGCCTGGCTGTTGACCGGTGATCAGCAAGCCAGTCATGAACTGCACTTGAGTGTACGGCGGGCTGCGGCAAGCGCACGAAGCGCATTAACTTCACCAAGCCGTCAGGACGTCGGACGACGACGTCCGCAGTCGCTGCCACTGCAGCAGTGTGCCTGCAGATCTGACCGTCCGCATTCCTTCCATTTGTCAACTGCTTCCAGACGACGACTAGCCGTTCCACTTCTGTGACTTGCAGTTGTGTCGCACGCTTCGAATTGCATAGTCACATAAGTGGCTCGGTGGTCGTCGCGCTCTACTCGTCTGGTGTTACGCTTATCAAGCTGACAATGCCCAATGTCCATTTACTCAACGGCATCTTTTGGTTGTTTGATCACAACAGTTCTTACTGTTTTTGGGTGGACCGCTAACATTTAAGCTTAAACGTCGGCCTTTTGTCGTCGTTGTCGTCTGTCCGTCCATCTGTCTGTCACGGATGTACTGTGGCTTAACGGTGCAAGATAGGGCTTAGGTTGCTATTGATCACTAATAGAAAGTGGCATACGCCCTTTCAAATGACATGAAAATAATCGACCTTGGATGACCATCACGGTCGGCCCCACCCTAGCGGCAGCTGGGCTTTTTGTTAACTTTTAGTTAGTTCTGGTTTTTTGTTGTACTGTATTGTTCCCAATTGTTGTTGTGCGGTTATATGGTGTACCGCAAGTATTAATGTATTAACAACGATATTACTGTCAATATGAATGACCAGAAAACGTTCATAACCCGCGCAAATTAACACCTGTATCTATACCGTCTCTCGCAAAACCCAAACCACGTTTATTTTTCAATATCGCTGTGAAACATAGGCCGATTTTAATAATTTTGGCAAGCAACATCGCCAAGAAAAATTGACGTAAATGGCTATAGTTTTGACCACCTCAGTTTAATACTGTGACTACACTACCTTGTGAAATGCAAACGTCGTAGTTTGGCCGTTTACAGCAACGAATTCATACTGGATAGCGCATGCGTAGGCCCAAAATGACTAAAACCACGTTAAGTTTATTCGCGAAAAATTATTAAAATCGGCCTATGTTTCAGGGAGCTATTAAAAAGTGGCTTGGTTTTTTGAGGCAAGAGTTGTTTTATAGGCCTACGCGTATTTTTACTGCGACACTACAAAACAGGATCAAATTTTATCGTTCTAACAAAGGCTACTTTGCTTAACACTCGAGCGTCAAAATTAACCACATGTTACCGTTTGTTACAACGGTAGCCTTCATTAACAGGCACCTGTGCTATAAAACGTTTTAACGATGTCGTTATAACTGCATACATTCCTGTGAGACAAAAGAATAACAGGAGCTTTTGTATGTAGATGTGTGTGCTTTATAGGTTAAACCTAAAAAAATTCACTACAATTCGTAATAGTCTATATTCGCAGCCTCCAGACTGCCCTGGTAAATTGCTGGACTGGACAGGTATTTTTCAGTTAATTTTAAATCGTAAATTGCCTGCATCGCTCCGTACGGTAAACGAAGCAGCTGACTAACGTACTATATACTGGTCAGTTGCAAACAGTCATGTAGCAAGTACTGGAGACCGACAACGCATAGTTCAGACGGACTCGTCTTTATTTTTTAAGACTCGAACTCGGACCCACTAAACTCGGGACTCAGCGCTGTGTGACTCTGGAAGTAGCAGCACCGCAACGTACTGAATTTTTACGCGCTACAGCTATGCTGTAAACGTTTTTTGGCACGGTTATCGTCCGTCCGTCTGTACCGTCTGTCACGTGTGTCATTTAGCCACAGCAAAGTGGTGCGAAATACGGCCTAGGTTGCTATTGATCACTAATAAGAAATGGCATATTGGTTTTCAAACGACATGCAATTCACTAACTTTGGGTGTCCTTGAAGGGCCATAACGCACAATGGTATGCCAGTCGGTACTGTGGCTAAACGGTAAGTCGTAAGGAGTCGGCAATGTTACCATCGGATAGGATGCTGGCAACTTCCTAAAGGCTTTGAATAGTAACCATGTCTATATATACCTTTCAGATGAGATAAAAATCGTCGACCTTGGATGACCTTGAAGGTCAGTAAGTAGTGTAAATTTATATAACGTATACTCAAAAAATGTCTAATGCGCTTAATACATTTTGTCATTAATATTTCGCAAAAAAGTATGTCTACAGCTGACGTTTGAACGTGTCGAGACTCAGTTCTGGGTCACGAAGACTGTCTGGCAGCGAATTCCAAGTCGACGGGCCTGCAACAGCAAAGCGCCGACGACCGAAACTGTTCAATCGATAGCGCGGTACGACCAACTTCCGCTGAGTGGCAGACCACAGATGTTGACGGCCAGTGAAGTCTGCCGCGTCTTCCCTAGCGACAGCTGAGCTTTCTTGTTACGCTTTAACTCGACAGACAATTGAATTTAGTGTTATCAATTTTCTAACATTCTATTGGTTTGCTGTTTTTCACGGTATGCTATGATATGACAACAAAACGGCAACGTTGTTCACGTTTGTCGTCGGACTGTATCACCTAGGCAACAGTCACCGCAGCACGACGATCCACGTTACGTTAAGCAATACCCAGCTACCAACAAAGCACAAGCACTTGCTCTCTTTCCCTCTCAGTGACGTGTATCAGTAAGGGGCACTGCACAACAGTGAGTTAGGGGGCTCTCAGCTACCCGAAGCCTGAAGGGCTGACAGTGGTGGAGTTTTGGGAACAGTTCCTCCCAAACAACTAGGAAGCGTGGGAAGCGCACCCCAGTCGCCAAGAGTTCTGATGCTTTTTGTATTCTCAGACAACCTTCTACGCTGTGGAAAATGGTGTATGCGCTGCGCATGTGTACAAGGTCTATTACAATACATGTATTTTCTTGCCTTATTTTCTGTGTCGCAACGCTAGGACACACAAGAGCAAGGAAGTCCCGGTTTTGCTGAATCGCCCCTAAACCCTCTGTTCCTGTGTCACTGCTCCCCCCTCTCCGTGTGTTCATGCAGCATATGTTTTACCAATGTCCATAACGACAAACGACTGACTATAGATTTCACGGCAACAATCAATCGTATTTCTGAGAACGGAATGGCTCTGAAGGACAGCGCCACATTTCATGCACAGTAAACGCCACAATGGCAGTTTTAAGCAGTAACTGACTGTCATGTCCGACCACAGACGACAATATTACACAATTCTCAGTTACCGGTACATCACAGAAAAATCTCTGCGTCTGACAAACCAAAGGCCTAGGAAAACGCTACGTTAGTTGTACTACAAAGTTCAGTAAATGAAAGTGAACATTAATCCAGCAGGCCTACGCATTCGTATAGACACACATCGAACTGGCGAATTGAAAAAAAACGCAGCCAGGTCGTCCACAAAAAAATATAACCAATGTAACCTGTATCCAGAATGCATCATCGTGTTCGTTACAGGAAAAAGTAGCCTAATTGTGGTCTATCAACATTACAAATCACAATGGCAGAGGCTAAAACATTACAATCACAAATTACATTGTTAGACTGAAGATTACAATGACGTATCAACCATGCAATTACATCAGCAAAGTACATTTAGCAAATCGTGCAAACTCCAGATATTAACGTCTTTCAGTAGAACAAAATATCTGCAACAATTCCGTTACGTTACAATAACGCACAGTCGACAGCCAGCCAATCCTGAATTGTACATTTTCATTAATACAAGCACAATGAGCAACAGCATCGCCGAATTTTGCTATTTTTATTGTGTGCAGCAATGCCGGACATATAGTGTTACCAAAGCCAGAAAATGCACTTTCAAAATATCTGACCCCATACTGACATTAAACTTTGGCCTTTGATACCAAATTTGATGCATCCATTCCTGTTCCAGACAAGCATCAACGCTGCAAGTTTGGTAACTTGAGTCCAAAAATGTCAAATATACTAGTATACATGGTAATACTCGATATATCGGTATTAACAACTTTTCGGACGCACGCACAGACAGAGACAAACAGCCCAAAAATGCAATGCCTCCGTTATGGCGCAAACATAAAAACGGTTGCTAACACAGCAGTGAAAGTTGGTCATAAAAGCATAACAGTTCTTTGCAGACTGCAGTTTTTGACACCAGTGGCGTCGTGAGTTGGAAAAAGTAGTAGGCGGGACAGAAAGTTGCAATTTTCAGCCAGACGGCTGGAAGCGTTACCGACAGAAATGCCGGACATTTTACTTTTGCCCATAAATTTCCCTAAAATTCCAGTTTTTAGCCCCAAATTTTGCCATTCAGGCCAAAATTTTTCCGACAAGAATTTTTTGGACAATTCTCGCACAATACACAATTTAGGGGTCGGGGCAATTATCCCGAACAACGACGCCATTGTTTGACACAGAAGCAAGTTAAAATGCATAAACGAATGCTCCATTCAGGTTCACATCTGTCTTGCTGACACTGTGGTAATCGTAACTAGAAGCGACCAGAGACCTCAAACCTCCGCCGAGAACAGTGCTGCCACCTGGCCAATACAACCGATCTAATAATTGCACCTTGTGCCTCATTCCAAAAAAATCATCCAGAAATTCGCCCCAAAAATCCAAGCTCTAAGCTCCAGAACCAGAAACCCTGGTAGGATAGCAACCAAAATCTGACTGGCTGGTTGTTGGGCCACTCTGCGTCTCCATGTATCATTTCACCAAACTCCGTTCATAATTTGCTGAGATGCACTGTAAATGCGAGTTTATGCCGCATATCATAAAGGCAACGAACAAATCTTGGACAATAATACAGAATACAAAAAAGACTCCGGATCACTGCCAAAATCTGACCACTTCTTCCTGGGGTCATGATCAACCGATTCACAAAACTTCACATCAAAATCTATTAAATCTTTGTGAGCAATCCAGCCTTCGAAGAAATAATCAGACAGACAGACAGTCAGACCTGTCACACAACCTCCTTCTTTGGCGCAGGTAAAATGAACAAGATAATAACAATGTGCTGATATAAGCTGCCAAGTAAACACAGACGTCTGGGGGATACAAAATGCAGTAAAGTAAAAGTTAGCAGCAGAAACGAGACCCAGATAAATAAAAGGACATGACAAATGCATGCAATTTAAAATGCTGTATGTCCATTTTAATGCATTTTAACGACTTTTGTTTACCACAGTTTCTACAACAGAAACAGCAACTGGCGTGCTAAGAAGAAAACTGCATTCAAACGTAAATACAGTAGAATGTAGACGGATGGGCTCAATTGAAGGGAATGTACAAGATGAACCCACTACAGAAATACACAAAACTCAATCTGCAGAAGGGGCAACAAAAGCTGATACCACAGAGAAGGTCACTGATTACGCTGAAAATAGTGGAATAGCCAGCGGAAAAACCAAATGAGAACAAATCACCTATTGCGTAACATATTCCAGGATGACAGGTATATAAAATGCACACAATGCAATAGGCACAGAGCACTGTGGGAAGAGGCAATGAGCAGGAAACAGCGTAGGTCACGACTGATCACCGGGATACAGTGCCAGAAAGATTCTATACTTCACACAAGCCTAACGCACGTGTCCGTGCTACTAGCCGTAGAAAAATAACCAAAAACAATCGTCTCAAAAAATAGCTTTGACAACAACAGCACATATAAAGCACACACTGACTGGCAACCTGTAACCGACTAGGTCAAGTTGCAGCAGCCAGGACAAACAGAATATGCAGATGCTGAGAAGAACTACCACATCATACGAAATCACAATTAGCGTCCGTAATTTAGATCTAATGTCACAAAATGTTTTATATCATAAAAAAAGAAAATTGTGTTGAAGCATATCTTTGGTTGCATCTGTTACAAACATACATCACATGCACACACATACATGTACACATAAAAATATATAATACATCCAGGGCTGTGGTCTATTAGCTGTGGTACGATTGAAATCGATAATAATGGTGATATGGTACATTTATTCAGCAAAATTGGATAACAGATATATAAGTTCTACCAAAGAGCCACTAAATAATAACACGAACTAGCTAAGTAATAAAATAGTTTTTGAAAGCAAAACTGTACTAATATTCTCTCAAGCTGAAACAAACAGAGTGGAATATGTAAAAAAATAATTTTTAAGCATATGACTACATCACCAGTGCAAATTCAAATTGTCACGATGTTTTTATCAAAAATTGTTGACTGTTACAAGCATGTTTTCATTATTCAATTTCCTATGGTAATTGTTAATATTTTTCGAAAGAAAATAATCAACAAAAACGACATACGTTTTTATATTTATTACATTTCAAACAATTTGTTGTCTATACACAATATAACCTGAGTAACAAAAATCGTGGCAACAAAAACGTTCACAGATATACATAATACAGACTGTGCAAGAAATGGTTTTCACTGTCACCGACAAGGAAAAAAATGAGCAATACTGATATTCTGGTAATCAAACAAACTGCAATAATGACTAAAATGAATGAAAAGCATAAGACTTGACTAATAAAAAAAAATGCAGAACTGTAATTTATTTAAAATATATAGATAAAACAATTTTAAAAGTTTTACCCTAACCGTTGTGATCACTAATGTTTCATAAAATATATTGCCAATTTACAGTTCTTGCATTTTCAGACAATCAGTACTTTATGCACATGTGTACAACAATATGGTTCACACACCTCTGACTTTTTCAACAACGTTATCTGTATAATATTTGTAAATAATAATGAATACCAGATTTACAATGCATTTATACAAAAGGTGGTCCAAGAAATATGACAGTCTACTTCTGATGAGAGACAATTTAAAAAGTTCTTGCACCAATTTATCACTCAGTGTATTCATCAGTTAGCCTACAGTAACCTCACTCTAAATGCGTGTACACTGACAGGCGAAAATTGAAAATAAACAAAACAAAATTAGCATTCATTTGTACAGTTGCCCAACACAAGCTCAGCAGCAATTTACTGCAAGATAGAAGCAACCGACATTTTGCAGTGTGCGTTTCTTAATAGCACATCAGCACAAATCAAGCCATTCAGTACCATAAATGGTAAGCATTTTCCAGTGTACCACTGCATCAGGTGCCAGTGTTAGAATCAAAAGTAAACTGCCACATTTTTCACTGACTGCCATTCATGACGATAGAACAAATGCTAACCCGGCAACAAGACAAAACAGAACATAAAAGACATGATAACAAGCGCCAATGAGTCCTATGTTGGCCTAAAACAACGGATACATGGAGCAGAGACTCAGCAGTTAACAATGTATCATTCCACTGTGACGCAGCCAATAGCACTATGTAGCACAGGTGTTCCATAACGTTCAAATACCACGTTTGCAAGCACAGTACAACATAAACATGCTGAGAAAATAAAAAAAAACAAACTACACACTGTCTCAGAAAAATGTCACTCTTTTTATTTTCGTGATATTTCCAGCAGGTGGCATTTGATGTTGCTAATTTTGGCCAAAAACATACCCTAAGGAATTCAATGCACAGACAGAGACAGTACATTGCATCTAGTATTATATGTTCACATCGTATCTTGCAAAAACTAGCAATGAATCAAAATGCACAGTAAAATGTTGGATGCTTCCTATTTGTTTTTTTTCATCGAAATCTTGCAACTTCTTAAAAAACCTATTTAGACATCTTGACATTCCAATCTTCATCAGGAAATTCATTAGTAAGCTTTCTGGCTCCAAAAACTTTGAATTTATATACATTTTTATCAACATGCAATCTTCAGCGATGCCTGATTGCTGTGCGACCATGATCTGCAGCAGCATGTTACTGAAAGTGGCATGGACGGCTGCATTCCTGTGTGAAAGCCAATAGGCGACACTTCAAACACTTGGTTTAAAAACACAAACAATCTTTTACATTCTCCTGTTAACATCATTTATTAGTTATCTCATGCGACAATGAGTTTTATCTAGAGGCTTTGTATCTGATGTAAAAATTGTTGCCAGTTTATACAAGGTACAGTATGATCAAATAGCATGAGATGTGGAGGGCTGTGTATAACGTGTTTGTTACGCATAAATTGAGCATGTTTCTGCCAAGAAATGGCCAAAATTAGATAACATCTAACTAAGTTATCACAAATACACAAAGGGTGACATCGTTTTCCCAAGATACCCCAAAAACTGTGCCAGTGTTAGTTTTTCAAAATAACTCCACGAAACATTGGCATGTCTTCACAAATTAGAGTAGCAACAACATTAAAATGAGGTGGGCAAACTGTAGTCATTTACCATACATCAAGTTTCTTCATGATGTTAGATGACAAAAATTATTAAAATCCGTCAATGCTTTGCGTGGCTATTCTAAAAATACACTGGCACATTTTTTTGGGGACACAATGTGCAACCATGCGAATGAGACGTGGTTCAGTCCATTCATAACCGATGCTACTAATGAACTCAAGTGACACAAAGGCAAAACGCCAGCTCCTGCATTAGGCTTCGCTGTAGACTACACGTAACATGCACACATGACATGCACTGTCACTCATCTCCAATGGTTTTGACAGCAAGACAGGTTCAAACCATAAGTGACTACTGATGGCACTATATCTTAAAACAGTAACAAGACATACTATGCATGGAGTGGGCTGTCCTTGATCCTAACAAAACTAGAAATCGACTCAAGAACTGGGCCACACTGAGGCAATTTGACAGATCCAACAGACGGAAATTTTCAACTACTCAAGTTCACCAAAATGTGCACTTTACTGAACCATCTAATCATTTTCACATTAAATCAGTTTCTTCCACTGGGCAAAGGTCGACAAAGAACTTCATAATTGATTTTCAAGAATAGTAAAAGAAATGCAGCTGGTGTGAAGTTAAGAATTTTAGCGCGAAAAATGTGCCAGACCAGGCCTAGAATTTTAGAAGGACAATGCACCATGTCAGTCCAATAAGTTGGGAAGTGCACAGGACTGGAGCAGAAGTGGAAGTGGAATGAATAGCGAGCGAATGACCAGACAGTCGAACAAGGACGTATGATCACAGATGCGAAAGCACCAGCGTCAACAATGTCCCATCAGCATATACACAACACAACCTGCCGCTGCCGCCACTGCTGCAACAATGAACGCAATAATACTTCCCTAGATCCAATAACACACGAAAACTCCTCACCATTAACAGCTAGAAACAGCAAGCAGAAACGTAAGACGCCAATACAGTCAAAAACACAAAACACTGCATCAACCTTTTACGACGCTGTACTTAAAACCAGATATTTCTGTAAAGCAAGCACACCAGATGAGATCGACTGTGAAATTTTTCAATACTGTTCTTACGACTCGAAAACTGAAATTATAGACATGTAAGACAAGAAATATTTCAGATTGTGACCAATCTAATGTACTCCTCATGCGCATTATTTTCTTTTGTATTCTTTTAACTGCTTTTTAGTTCCTTTCTTTTCACACCACAAATAGCGATGACGACAGCATCACCTCGTTGACAGCATCAACCATGCAACTGACGTCATTGCGTCACGTGACCCCAACAGGTCAAACTCGTGACCCCATTATCTTTGAGGCGGCATACCTCCATAACGGTGCTAGATAGACACATGGTATTGTCCATAGTGACCATGCATCTATCTAGCAGCGTTATGGAGATATCTTGCCTCAAAGATAATGGGGTCACGAGTTTGACCTTTTGGGGTCACGTGACGTCATCGGTCACGTGACCATTCGAATCCCGGGGGTCGACTTCCTATCGGTGGTCCATAGTGACCATGCGTCTATCTAGCACCGTTATGGAGATATGGCCGTTTGAAGTTCTTCCAGGAAGGCTCTTCCAGGAACAAGAGATCGGTCGTTGGTCGGTCGGTCGGTCCTCAATATTACACTGATCTTATATACTCCTCTTCACTACGTTAGGAATGTAGCACACGAGGAGTAAAAATTACCACTTCATTGAATGCTGGCAGTATGTTTCAGAATTTGCGAGCAAAGAGCAGATGTTAGTCCAACAAATGTGAACAGATTATGAACACACAGCAGCTAAGCACTGTTCAACAATACCGATAATGCATTAAATGCCGGATCAATTTTTTCACACTAAAAAATAAAAACAGATATTTTACGTGCTAGTGTATACGCTGTTATTTCATTGTTTATTAACAACAAGACTAAGCTCGTCTCCACCAGAGGCGTATTTAAAGCACCTTGTGCCTGGGCCACCAGTGAAAGTAAAGAATAACAAAAAAAGGAAAATTAATCACAAAAAGGGAGTAGGCAGGCCTAGTGTAAAACTATTTCTGCTATTTTTGGTGCACCTAGCTTCCCCTTTTCATATGTCAAAATACGCCCCAGGTCTCCAACATAATTAACAGCAGCAGTTCAAACGTAACAGCACACGATGCAAACTGCAGAGAAAAATATACACAAATACACTAACATAAATGGCTGACAAAAATAAACAGCAGATCAGTAAAACCAAAATATCTGCAGCTGGATATCTGCGACAACAGCGATATTCAACAGTCAACAACATTTATCAGAATTGAACAATTATCTGCAAAAATATAAATAGCAAAATTTCACTGCTGCGCATACACAGAGGGTGGGCCAAAAAATGGCATAAAATTTTTATATGCCAATAACTTCATCAAATATTAACCGACTTTCAAAATTCTTTAAGGTCAGAATCAACAGAAAATTTGTAGTAACATTGACACCCACACCTCATAGGTGTTGTTACATTACCTTGTGAAATGTCAGACACTGCAGTCAAGCCAGTGCCAACACCGACCTATTGCATGATCAATGTTGATTGAGCCTGACATGTGGCTTCCAAACAGCCCAAACTTAAATCCCGTCGATTATGTTGTTTGAAGGGCCCTTTAACAGATGGTTTATTAACGTTGACAATTCACGACAATTAACCAGCTGAAGCAATGAATGGAGCAAACTGTTGCAGCATTTGGTTGATCGCGCCATTGGTCAGTGGTGTTGCTGGCTTGAGTGCATCGTCCAGCAACTAGGCAGACAATTTAAACATTTTATGTGAAAACTGCAAGATGTGACAGTTGCTGTAGACAATAACTGAGACAATAAACAGATTTTTTCTGTTGTTCATTTTTTAGAATGTGTTGTTACAGATATTGCCTTGTTTTCAACTGTTGCTTTTAAGACAATGATATTTCACTAGGTAGTGTAGCAACACACCTGAGGTGTGGTGAGATCTTTAGCGATAGTGTTACTACGAATTTTCTCCTGATTCTGACTGTGAAAAAAATTTTTTTTAGGAACAACAACTAAAAATAAAGCCACACTAGCACAAACAATGTGGAATGGGCCGTAAGTCTGCAGAGGTAGTAACAACAGTTTATGGTGGTTGAAATAAGTTTGTAAAAAGCCTAGTGTGAAATAGTGAAAAATGATGCACGACAAAAATAAAACAAAGGTGAAAAAAGTGTAAAAATGAAATAATGATGAAAGATTTGGAGGTGGCATAGTAAGTTGAAAAGCCGATTCTGACCATAAGATGAGACATCTAAAAATGAGGGATGTTTTTTTCTAATGAGGAATCAGTTAAATGATTCAAGCAGAATATTTCACACTTTAAACAATAGATGCCAAGGTAAAAATTAATAAAAATCAACAAGTGCAGATACTGCAGCAAGGAGCAAACCATCAAAATGTTTCATAACCAGTATTTGGAACTAACCAAAACTATTTTATTTCTAGGCCGTTTAAATAAGTACAACAACTGGGCAACAACTGTGGTCAATTCATGATAATATCACACGGTGCTGTGGCGTTCTGTTGGCCAGACGAGGCTGCTTGGAAGCCGGTTGTTCTCGCTGGCAGCACAGTCGGCTGACAATCGTCTTGATGCAACGCTGTGCCATTGAGATGTCTTCTTTAACTTATCCACCACGCCACCTCTCACTGATAGCTTGTTCTGCAGCAGATCACTAGCAGTGTCCAAGCAGACGTCAGTCACAGAGCAATTGTCAGCAGAAGTTGTCGACATTTCTCCTCCATTACTGTCTTGGAATCGCTCCTTGCCACGGACAGCCATCTGAGCATAACTTGGTCTCATCGACGAGGCGTGGTCTCCAGTCTCCTTACACAACCACGCCATCATCATCATCATCGTCACATACTTGTAGTGCATCAATACACAGACAGAATCAGGCCAGACACAACATACAGGTCAAAAATAGCTGAAACAGTTAACGAAACACAGGACTATTTAATCAGCATTTAAAAAGTGAGTCTTCAAACATTAAGACTGGTGACAGTCTGGCAGATCTGCATTTCTCAGAAAGATTGCTCCATAACAGCATTTGATGGGCAGATACCCTTCTTGCCACCCTCGTATGTCATCAACTATTGTATCGTTATATGCTGTGTTGTATTTTTGGAAAATAAACTCTCTCTACCCACAAAATCTGGCCAGGTCCATAACTTCACCAGGCTGCATCTTTGCATCCATGAGGCAACAACAGTTCCTAATAGCTGTGGCAACTAACAATGGCAAATAACTTATTAAACATACAACAGAAGATACAATAGTCAACCACACATCAAACACACACAAACATTAATGCTTTTTCTGAATAAACTCACAATTTGAAACAGTAATTAATAAGCTATATCAACTCAGCAATATGCAACCTTCATTAAATAATACGCTGAAGTAAAGTCAAATGTGAATTAATATAGCGCATATCATTAAATTAACCTCTAATGCGCTCGCCAAACTAGTACAAACTGAACAGGATTGTTTTGAAGAATCGTTTAAAACTGTCAATATCACACACCAAATCTCCTGAGTTCATCTTGCAGTGAGTTCCAGTCCATCGAACCAGCGATTTGAAAAGCCCGATGGCCGTACCTGTCGAGTCAACAATGAGGTACAATGAGCCGGTGTCGGTTTGCGGAATGCAGCCGATGTCAAGATGCAACTCCAATGGCTGGGGCGATGTAATGGGCGAGGTACCAAAATGCTTGTCCATTCAGACAATGGTACATCATAAGGCCGAGCTGGAAGGTCACCCTCTCTGGCACATCCAGCCAGTGCAGTTTGTCATGCAGCAGAGTCAACCAACTGGTCAACTGGTGGCCGAAGTTTCGGCAACTACCTCAGACTTCATCAACACAAACTTGCAAACAGAAAACATTCTGAGGAAGACAACAGCAGTTGCTGAAACGTCCACAAATTAGCAAAACAGTGGTAATTTGGTGAATCCATATAAACCATTAAAAAGCATTATGTTCTAGTGCACGAACAGTGTGTATAGCGTATAAATACCGTGGCTGGAGTCGGAGATTCAGACGATGCTACTGTAACAGTTATCTTTTTACCACTGCATGACAAATAAAGAAAACCACGATTATTTCACCATTCAAATATTATAACACACAAGTATTCAAAAAACTTCTTTATAATATAATAAAAATGCAAAGATCAGCTTTGCAAATGTCAAAACCACCTTGCAGCGCATACACAGTGTATGCAGTGTTTCAAATAACGACCAATTTACACCAAATTTTACCAGATGGAGTTGAAGAAATACTACAAAAATACTGACAAAATACGGCCGTTAGTTAAATATTCTTTGCTAGGTGTAAATGTAACACTGACATCATAATCTGCCGTGAGTACAAACTTGCCTGCCCTAATTGGTGCTATCAGTTGCTACCCTGCTTCGATGGTGAACTTTATCTGCTTCACTGATGAAAAATGTTCATCGTATCAGCACTAAACAACATGGGGGCATGAAAACAAGTGTGTCGCTATCCAAGAACTCAACCATCTTGCAAATGGTGTGTCCTGGTGCACTGTCTTGCTGGAATGTGTAAAAGTCAAGCTATCCTCACAAGTGTGTGAAAGTGATCATTTTGGTCATTTTTTTGTGGCAGCAATGGTAAAACTTCAACAGTTTGTCATCAGTGAACCAGATGAAGTTCACCATCGACGAAGGGCAGCTATTCAGCAACTGTCGACACCTGGTTGCGACAAGCCAGTTTGTACTTGCAGCACACCATGATGTCAGCATTACATCATGACTAGCAAAGAATGTTTACTTAACATTCATATATTGATTAAATACATTTTGAATTGGTATTTCTTCAGTTACATCTGGTAAAAATTTCATGTAAGTTAATCATTGTTTGAGTGAATTATGAAAAAAGAAAAAGGGCGCCTTTTTATGAAACACCGCATATACTTTGTTAAGAATAATAGTAACACTTCTGATTTCTTGTACAGCCCAGAATTATTAATGCTTTGTAAACAAAAAAACAACTAAATGTTGACACTACAGGATGGCACAAATAAAAAAAATACCCCAGCGGTAAACATTTGCAGATTAACACTTTACAAAAAATCTTACTATGTCAATTCTCAGCTAACAGTAAACAAATCCATCTGCAAACTAGATTAATAATAATCTTGAATCAATAAACAAAAAATGTGCAGTATGGAAAAGATAAAAGCACAAGTCTGAAATTGATAAAAAGGCCGACTGACTAAGACATGCCGCTGAGTAAGAAACAAAAATGTAGACAAAATAATAATTATTATTGCAACATAAAAGTTTTGGCGACCTAAATACACTGATCACTGAACAGAGACAATGTCAAGCAGAAGATTTTTTATTGTTTAAAAACTGAAAAATCAATGCATATAATGAAAAACGGCATAGAAGTTCAAAAAATGTCGTAAAAACTGAAAATTGATGCAAATACAAAAAAGAAAACTAACGCTGCAGACTGCTGGGTTGCTTTGATGGGTGAGGATGTTGACGCAGAGCAAAGTGGTGGAGAATCATCACAAAGTGTCCGCGTTCGGTGCTTGCCACGAACCACGTCTGAGATCTTACTGTCAAAGACGTCGACAGCAGCAGGCACCTTCTGTCAGCAAATACCCAGCCATCATGATTCACATACTGACCACATGCTTCTTTATGTAAACTGTTTAAAAATGCAAACAGTTTGTTGTGCAAAATTCATTTTACCACAATGTTTAACAAATTTTACAGAAATGCAAGTACGTTTGTTACTTCTAGTCTAGTATTTTTTTACGTTTTAATCTAGCCATTGGCTGCAACACAACACAAGTAATGTCTCACTCATTGATTCAACGCGTTTGTTCATAGAACTGTTTCATCACGCGTGTGTAACTGTGTTACTAAACTACTTGGAGACGTAACCATAAAAAATGCTGAAAAAAATTCAGTACTTTAAATCACAGCAGAATTTCCTAACTGAAATGACAAAAGCAATGTAGCAAGCCATGAAAATACTAATGCATGTACAGATGGCAATTACCACGGATCCTGGAAGTGGAGGAAAATATTTCTCTTCAAATTCAAAAACGACGGACGACGAGTTTGCTTGTGAAGTATCCTTGGCATTACCTAACAAATTCTAACAGAAAAGCACAGCAAAACATATGTAACTGTCAAATGCATGAAACCTAATTAGCAGACAAAGAAAAAAGTTTGATAAATTTCAGGAACAGACCAACACTACGAAGCTAAAGCTATATGAAAGAAAACTGGATTATCCAGACATAAGAACCGACTGATGTGTGGTCATAAGCTCTACACTACAGATACACTGCCACACTTTGTGAGCATCTTGAATAGTCCAACAAATAAAATGATTTTTGATGACAAAGTGACAGCTACTTGTATATAAGGGAAAATCATGCTATAAACTTTTGAAACTGCTACATTTTTGGATCCAAAAACTATGTGAATAAAATTCACAGTAAACACGACCAATTCTGGCTAAGTACGGTGTACAGATTTTGCCAATATACACATAAAGTATTGAGTGTATTTTATGGCACACCTTTATGTAATGCTACAATAACAAGAAAAAATCTGCTAACGCAATGGGGAACGCGTAACAGCGGTGCATGTTCGAAAGCCAAGTAAAACAAGATCTAAGTCAGTCGCCAGAGGGCGCCAGACGACCGGCAGCTAAACTGTCTATAATGTTTTACTCGTACTCACCAGACGGAGCGACCTGTCTCGCTCAGCCAACGTTGTATCGGCTGAAAATCGCAAACTTTCCCTACCCCCTCTCATTTAGCACCTTCGTTCCGGGTGACCCTCTTCGAATTTATGGAAAAGCTTTACAGGTCCTGAAACTAGAGTCTTCCAGCAGTTGACGGTGAAGATTTGGTGATCCTAGCTTGCACCGTTTTTGACTGATCCACCCATGTGATGGACGAACAGATAAACAGACAGACAGACAGACAGACAGAATTGCGACGGCTAAGATGTGCTACAGCAGTAGCTGCTGTTGAGCGTAAAAATGCTTACCTTTGTCCCGTCACCAACACCAGATCTGTTCTTGCGCCTAGACCGATATCCACCACCATCTCTACAAATATTATCATAATTCTGTGCAACTGCACTTGGAACATTTAATTCAAATACTTGGGCAATTCGATGAAAAGTGGCAACATTAAATGCACTGTTTGACAGAAATGATAAGCTACAGATAACGCAAACACCAAATGCGTTCACTTACTATCAGCAGTACACACAAATGCAAACATACTAAGTAATTCAATGTACTGAACTATCTATCATATTGTGCAATGCAGAATTGCAGATGCTAGCATAATCTGACATTTTTGTGTATCGTAGTAAAAGTTTCACTGATTAAGTTCAAATTTTTACGCACGAGAGCTAGCATAGCTAGCATATGATATAGCGCGTATTAGCTATGGTAATTCCGTCCGTCTGTCTGTCTGTCCATTTGTCTGTCCTAAGTAAGTAAGTAAGTAGTCTGCATTTGTAACGCGCCATATGTCAAAACAGAAGTTCGAATCGTAGGCGCGGATGGTAACAGTTAGTCGATGGCGGTGTTGCCGGAGAAAAGATGAGTCTTGAGATTTGTCGAAACGTGTTGGTGGTGGATGCTCTATTCACAAGATGTCACAACGCAACTAACTCAAACGCGATCGAGATTGGAGATATCGGTATTTGTACATTAACTTAGCGTGAACACCCCAATTTTCAGCTAAACTACTGAATGGATTTGAAAAGGGTTTGGACCGCTAGAATACTTATCCAACAAGCTTTCCATCAGTACCGAATTCGCATATCCAAACTTAGTGGAAAATGTGAATTTTGACTAAGTAGGTCAAAAAAAGGTGTGGCAACTTTCGGAAAAAATATCATATATTTCGTCAAAGTACGCGAATTAGAACGAATGGCGAGAAATACTAAATATTGCATTTATTAGTGCGATATATAGGAAATGTGGTGATATGTAGTTTTTATGGAAACTGAGTGAAAAAATATTAGATTGATTATCGAAGATCGATTTCGTTGGGGTGGATGCAAAAAATGGGGAGCAAAAAAAGGTTGGAATTATTTTGTGGTTATATCTTAATAACTACCGCACCGATTACTACGATGTGACAATTACTG